>Ga0233425_10003032_pt1 | contig 31547 bp, 30 predicted proteins | sample Watercolumn_Towu_2_FD_181712 | JGI IMG/M metagenome (GOLD analysis project Ga0233425, IMG submission 181712) | Freshwater microbial communities from Lake Towuti, South Sulawesi, Indonesia - Watercolumn_Towuti2014_140_MG | ecosystem: Environmental > Aquatic > Freshwater > Lake | place... | reverse complement strand
GTTTTTGGCCTTCTCTTGCAGAGCCTGCGGACCTATGCCGGCCTGCCGGAAAAGGACCCGGTGACGATCCATGAAGCGCGAATCATCCGGCTCAAAGGGTCGCTGCCCCCCTCCGGCGAAGTCGGCTACGTGACCACCGTGGAAAACGCCCGGATCTTCGCCGCGGAAAAGGCCTTTCGAAACGTGGAGTATCTGGCCCAGTATGCGCTCACACAGTACACGCTGGCGCCGCTCATCGTCCGGAACAGCCCGGAGCTTCCGCTCGTGGTCGGTAATTTTCTTGACGGAGAGCCGCCCCCCGGATTCCTGGAGAGGCACGGCCTGGTCCCCCTCAAGGATTTCGGGGAGGGTCTGATCCTCTATCGAAGGGAGACAGGGCGATGATTTTTCCCCTCGGCGCGTCGCTTCTCTTCTCGCTGGGCATCGGGGTCTTGATAACAGCGATCTTTATCCCGTCCGGGGAAAGGAAAACCGCCGGCATCGCCGTTCGGCTCTTCACCGGCGGCGGTCTCGGGATCGGCATCAGCTCCTGCGTCTATTATCTCTGCCTTCTGCTGGGTATCGCCCGCTACGTCGCCGCGATCGACGTCGCCCTCTGTCTCGTTTTGGGTGCGATCGCTTTGATGGGCCGCCGGAAAGGCGACCCCGGGAAACAGGCCGGGCCTTCTCCCGGTCGCACCGGCGCGGCAGCGGGTCTGCGGCGCCCGGGCAGGACCTTTGCAAACCGGGGGCAGCGGGATTTTCTCGGGTCGCTGATCGCCTTTGTCTTCGCCGTCGAGCTGGTCGCCTTTGCGGTTTCGTTGGCCGTTTCCTTCCTGAAGGAACCCCACGGCCGGTGGGACGCCTGGCTGATCTGGAACATGCACGCCCGCTTTCTGTACCGCGGCGGCGATCTCTGGCGGGAGGCCTTTGCCGGCGGCCTGGACTGGAGCCATTGGGATTACCCCCTGCTCCTGCCGCTCTCGATTGCCCGCGGCTGGACTTACGCGGGCGGCGAGGGGATCCTTTTCCCCGCGGCGCTGGGTATCATCTTCACCCTTCTCACCCTCGGTCTTCTCGCGGCCGCCCTCGCGCTCCTCCGGGACCGGACCCAGGGGTACCTGGCCGCCATGATCCTGATGGGGACCCCTTTTTTCATCACCATGGGGACCGCGCAGTTCGCGGATGTCCCCTTCGCCTTTTTTGCCCTGGCCGCCCTGGTCATGCTCTTTGTGACGGGGCGATCGCCGGAGAGCCCCGGGCCGTTGATCCTGGCGGGGGTTGCCGCGGGGCTGAGCGCCTGGACGAAAAACGAGGGGCTCCTGTTTGCGCTGATCGTCGCCCTTATCCTGGCCGGAACGGCGGCCCGGGCCGGCGGATGGCGAAGGGCGTTCAAACGCGGCGGCTGGTTTCTCGCGGGCGCGCTTCCGGTCCTGATCATCGTCATCGATTTCAAGACCCGGCTTGCCCCGACCAACGATATCATGGCGGGCGTCGGCCTGGCCGCGATTTGGGATAAATTGCTCGATTGGGGACGCTATGCCGCTATCGCCAAGGCCTTTTTCGTCACCGGGATCAGCTTTACCCAGGGGGCGATCGATGTGCGGGTGGGGATGACCCTCGCTCCCGGCGCCGTAAGCGTCCTGCTTCTGGCCGTCTATCTGGGACTAACCGGAATCGGGATCGCTGAAAAGGAGAGGGGTCCGCTCCTGCAAGCCGCCGCGATCCTTGCCCTGACGTTGACGGGCTACTTTTTCGTCTACGTCGTGACCCCGCTCGATCTGTACTGGCATCTTGTGACGTCGTTGAACCGCCTTTTCCTGCAGCTCTGGCCGGGCGCTATCTTTGTCGCTTTCCTGGCCGCCGGCATTCCCCGAGAGGCCTCGCCCGCCGGGGGCGGGCCGGAGCCTGCATCGGCAAAGGCCAAGCGGATGCCCGTAAAGGGCAAAACAGTTAAAAAACAAAGGAGCTGAAATGACAAGCGAAAAGATAATGTCCGTCGTCGTTCCCGTGTACAACGAAAAGGGGACCGTCCTTACGATCATCGAAAAGGTGCTCCGCCTGGATCTCGTCAAGGAGGTGATCGTCGTCGATGACGGCTCCAGCGACGGGACGCGGGAGCTCCTGCAAAGGGCCGCGCTCGACGGCCGGGTGCGGACCTTTTTCCATGACCGGAACCGCGGGAAGGGGGCCGCCCTCAGGACCGGCTTCGGTTACGTCACGGGGGAGATCGTCGCCATCCAGGACGCCGATCTGGAGTACGATCCCGGCGAATTTGTCGAGATGAGCAGGCCGATCATCGAGGGGGTGGCCGACGTGGTTTACGGCTCCCGGCTTTCCGGGGGCAGACCGCAGCGGGTCCACCTCTTCTGGCATCGGGTGGGAAACGGATTTCTGACGCTGGTGACGGGTATCCTTTACAATACCACCCTCTCCGACATGGAGACCTGCTACAAGATGTTCCGGAAGGACGTGCTCGACGGGATCCGGATCAAATCCGACGATTTTTCCGTCGAGCCGGAACTGACGGCCAAGATCTGTAAAAACAAACGCTGGCGCATCTATGAGTTGCCCATCTCCTACTACGGGAGAAGTTACGAGGAGGGGAAAAAGATCTCCTGGCGGCACGGGTTTTCCGCCCTCTGGACGCTTCTCAAATACCGGTTCATCGACTAAAGAGGCCCCTCCTGTGGTGAATGCCTGGTGGGAGCGGTGGATAAAACACGATAGGGGGCTGGAGGTCTGTATTCTTCTTACGATCGCGATCCTTGCCGTCTATTGGCAGGTGCGCGAGCACGCCTTTATCAACCTCGACGACAATCTCTACATTACCGAAAATCCCCACGTCCAGGCAGGGCTCACGATCGAGAACCTGAAGTGGGCCTTCACCACCACCCACGCCCCCTACTGGCACCCCCTGACGTGGCTTTCCCACATGCTGGATATCCGGCTCTTCGGGATGGAGGCGGGGGGGCATCACCTGGTCAATGTCCTTTTCCACGTCGCCAACACCCTCCTGCTTTTCCTCATCCTCCGGCGAATGACGAAGGCCCACTGGAAGAGCGCCTTTGTGGCCGCGCTCTTCGCGCTGCACCCGCTGCGTGTCGAATCCGTCGCCTGGGTCGCCGAGCGGAAGGATGTTTTATCGACACTGTTCTGGATGCTGACCCTGTGGGCATACGTCTATTACAGGGGATCGCCCGGATTGCGACGGTACCTGCTGGTGATCGTCGCTTTCGCCCTGGGGCTCATGGCCAAACCGATGCTGGTCACCCTGCCCTTCGTTCTGCTCCTTCTGGATTTTTGGCCCCTCGGCAGACTTCGGCCGGACCAACAGGCCGGACCCGGCGGCGGTCCCGCTGCCCCTTCGGAGGCGCCGGCCGGGAAAAGACGAAAGAGCGCCCCTCCCGCGGCGACACAGGACGGAAACAGAAAGGGCGGAAAGGCGGGCGGTGCAATCCGCAAGGCCCGCGCCGGAGAGGGGGGAAAGGGGCAGGGGTTCATGCTTTGGCAATGGGGGGTGGTACGCCCGCTGCTTCTGGAAAAGGCGCCCCTCCTGGCCCTGGCGGCGCTCTCGAGCGTCATCACGATCATCAATCAGCAAAAGGCCATGTCTTCGCTGCAGACGCTGCCGCTGGACGCCCGCGTCGCCAATGCCCTCGTGTCCTATGCGAAGTACATCGGGATGATGGTCTGGCCCCTTGACCTGGCGGTCTTCTATCCCCATCCGCACAGGCAGCCGGCGTGGCTTGTCCTGGGAGCGGCCCTGGCGCTCGCGGTAGCCACTTTTCTGATCCTCCGGAGGATGAACCGTTTCCCGTACCTGGGGGTCGGATGGCTCTGGTACCTCGGGACGCTCTTTCCGGTGATCGGCCTGTTTCAGGCGGGTCCGCAGGAGATGGCCGACCGGTTCACCTATGTGCCCATGATCGGCATCCTGATCATGGCCGCCTGGGGGATTCCCGATGCCCTCGGAAACTGGGGTCCCCGAAAAGCCATCCTCGGTGCTCTGTCGGGGGCCGTTGTCCTGACCTGCGCCGTCCTTGCGTGGCTACAGGTGCAGCTCTGGCGGGACAGCATTACGCTCTTCAGCCATACCCTGAAGGTCACCACGGGCAATTACATCACCCACAACAACATGGGGACCGCCCTGTCCGACCAGGGGAAAACCGAGGAGGCGATCGCCCATTACCGATCGGCCCTGCGTATCGCGCCGAGATATGTCAAGGCCTGGAACAATCTGGGCATCGCCTACGAGACATCCGAGCGAAGCGCTAAGGCGATCGAGGCCTACCGGGAGGCGCTGCGTCTCGACCCAAATGACGTCGAGACGTTGAGCAATATGGGGAGCGCTTACGGAAGATCCGGCCAGAGCGCCAAGGCGATCGAGGCCATCGGACAGGCGCTGCGGATCGATCCCCTCTTTGACGAGGCCTGGAACAACCTCGGCAACGCCTACGGCGGAAACGGCGAGACCGACAAAGCGATCGAGGCGTACCGGGAGGCCCTCCGGATCAACCCGCGATACGCCAAGGCCTGGAACAATCTCGGCATCGCCTATGCGGATCAGGGACAGACCGGGGAGGCGATCGAGGCCTTCCAGCGGTGCCTGCAGATCAAACCGGGGCAGGCCGATGTCTGGAGCAATCTCGCCGTTGCCCACCGGAAGCGCGGGCAGAGGGCAAAGGCGATCGAGGCGTACGGGGAAGCGCTGCGGATCAATCCGCGCTATGTCAAGGCCCTGTTCGGTCTGGGTGTTGCCTACGGGGAATCCGGCCGGACGAGCGAGGTCGATGACATCTACCGGAAGCTCAGAACCATCGATCCCGCCGCGGCGGAGGAATTCTCCCGGAGGGTGCCTCCCTCCGGGAAATAAGCCAAATTCGCTATTGACATCCCCCGGTTTTTGTTCTAAAAGCAGCGTATCCTAAAGGCCATGGGTCGAAAATCCATGGCCTGTTTCGTTTTTTTGGCGTTCGATCGGAAGGAAGCGACATGCACGAAGTGATATGGCACGGCCGCGGCGGACAGGGTGTCGTCATCGCGGCGCAGATCCTGGCCGAATCGGCCTACCTGCAGGGGTTCAAGGGGGTCACCTCGGCCCCGACCTTCGGCCCGGAGCGACGCGGCGCCCCGCTGACCGCCTCCACCCGCATCTCCGACGACCCGATCCGGGTCTTTTCCCAGATTGGAATGGCCGACATCGCCGTCGTCCTCGATCCGTCGCTCTTTGGCGCGGTGGATATCGTCGGTTCGCTCAAACCCAAAGGGTGGCTGATCGTCAACACCCCCCAGAAGGCGGATGAAGTCGATGTCGCGGGCTCCTTCAGCATCGCCGCGGTGGATGCGGCGGCGATCGCCATCCGCTTCCATCTCCTCAAGGACGGGGCGCCGATGGTCAACACCCCGATGCTCGGGGTCCTCGCCCGCGCCACGGGCCTCATTTTGCCTGAATTCCTGGAAAAGGGGCTCAGGTGGAAGCTCACCGGCACGGCGGCGGAAACGAACATCGCGGCGCTCCGGGCCGGATACGGAGAAGCGAGTGTGAAAATAACGAGGGGTATGTGATGGAACAGGAAAAAGACGACAATCTCTCCGCGATGTGCAAACCGGCCGCGGGCGAGGCGGGGAACACCGGCGACTGGCGCGACGCCACCCCGGTCATCGACCTGACGAAGTGCATCGCCTCGGTCAAGAACCGGCCTGCCTGCTATCTCTGCTGGCTCTACTGTCCCGAAGGGATCGTCACCGCCGGCGTCCCGATCGAGATCGATCTGGCCTACTGCAAGGGGTGCGGCATCTGCGCGGAGGAGTGTCCCGCCAGGGCGATCACGATGGTGATGCACGAGGAGGGCAAGCCATGAGCGATGTCCAGATCCTGACCGGCAATCAGGCCGCCGCTTACGCCGTGAAGCTCTGCAAGGTGCAGGTCATATCCGCCTACCCCATCACCCCCTCGACCCCCGTGACCGAAACGATCTCGCAGTGGGTGGAGCGGGGGGAGCTCAAGGCCGAGTATATCCGGGTCGAAAGCGAGCATTCGGTGATGACGGTCTGCATCTCCGCCTCCACCGTCGGCGCCCGGACCTTCACCTCGACCTCATCGCACGGTCTGCTCTATATGCACGAGCAGCTCCACTGGGCGGCCGGCTCCAGACTCCCCATCGTTTTGGCCTGCGTGAACCGCGGCGTCGGCGCCCCCTGGTCGATATTCAACGACCAGCAGGACTCGATCGCCCAGCGCGATACGGGATGGATCCAGATCTACTGCCGGGACAACCAGGAGATCCTCGATTCGCTGATCCAGGCCTATCGGATCGCCGAGCAGGTGTATTGCCCCGTCATGGTCTGTTACGACGGCTTCATCCTCTCCCACACGATGATGCCCGTCGCGATCCCCGACGCCGACAAGGTCTGTCGCTTCCTCCCCCCGTACAAGCCCCACACGATCCTTGCTCCGGAAGATCCCCGCAACATCAATCCCGTCATCTTCCCCTGGCAGAGGCGCGATGCGGAGGGGGTCCTCCGCGGCGGCTACATGGACCTGCGGTGGAAACTCCAGCACGCCCTGGAGGGCGCGAGGGATGTGATCGTGGAGACGAACCGCGACTATGCGGAGCTATTCGGCCGCGACTGCGGCGGGATGCTCTGGACCTACCGGACAGCCGACGCCGAGGTCCTCCTGACCAGCATGGGTTCGCTGGCCACCGAGGCGACCGTGGCGGTGGACCTCCTGCGCGAGCAGGGGATCCGGGCCGGTCTTGTGGGCATCCGCGTCTACCGGCCCTTTCCCCGCGCGGAGGTCCGCGAGGCGTTCGCAAAGGTCCCGGCGATCGTGGTTTTTGAGAAGGACATCAGTTACGGCTACGAGGGGGCGCTGTGCTCCGACATCAAGGCCTCGCTGTACGGAACCGGCAATCAGGCGCCGATTCACAACTTCATTGTGGGCCTTGGCGGACGCGATGTCAAGGCCGGCGAGCTGACCGAGGCCGTCCGCTCCTCGCTCGCGGCGATCGCCTCGGGAGAGAAGGAAAAACAGACGTGGCTCAACTGCATGACGGAGTAAACCATGCCCGAGAAACTCTTTAAGGTTCACAAGGAAGAACATATACTGCCGGGAAACCGCGCCTGCTCGGGCTGCGGCCTTACCCTGGCCTACCGCTTTCTCCTCAAGGCGCTCGGGGAAAACACGATCCTGACCCTCCCGGCGAGCTGCCTCACGGTCCTGCACGGCCTCTACCCGACCACATCGGTCTCGATTCCCGCCCTGAACTGCACCTTCGCCAGCACCGCGGCCTCGGCCTCGGGTCTGGTGGCGGGGCTCGCGGCGATGAACCGGAGCGACATCACCGTCGTCGCCATCGCCGGCGACGGGGGGACCTTCGACATCGGGATCCAGGCGCTCTCCGGGGCCGCCGAGCGGGGCACCGATTTCATCTTCGTCTGCTACGACAACGAAGGGTACATGAATACGGGAACGCAGCGCTCGAGCGCCACCCCGGCGGGGGCGCTGACCACGACGACGCCGGTCCTCACCAAGCAGCAGGGCAAGAAGGACATGATGAAGATCATGGAAGGCCACGACATCCCCTACCTGGCGAGCACCTCGGCCTCGTTTCCCCTGGACATCTACGAAAAATTCGTCAAGGCCAAAAGGATCAAGGGAACGCGCTACATCCAGATCGCCACCCCCTGTCCGCCCGGCTGGGCCTTTTCGCCCCGGGATACGGTCAAGATCGGCCGCCTCGCGGTGGAGACGGGGATCGTCGTTCTCTACGAGATCGAGGACGGGAAGTTCCGGTTCACCGGGCGGAGCAAAACGCTCGCCGAAAAGGGGACCCGCGCCCCGGTGATCAATTTCGTCGAGCGGCAGGGGCGTTTCAGAAAGATGAGCATGGAACAGCTCGGCCGGCTCCAGCGGTCGGTCAATAACAAGTGGTCGGAATACCTCAGGCGGGCGGCGGAATAGGGAGGGGGCGGCGCGACAGGACATCCCCGATGAGGGAGGCATAGCGCTCCGCGGCGCCGGCATTGGCCGCCACAGCCCGGCGACCCGCTTCCCCCTTTTGCCGGAGACGGTCGCGATCGCGGAGAAGATCGACAATCCCCCTGTAGAGCTCGTCGCCGTTGGTGATCGTGATCCCCGCTCCCGCCTCCTCGATCAGCGCCCGTTCGTCGCGGAAATCCTCCATGTGCGGTCCGTGGAAGACGACCTTTCCCCAGGCGGCGGCCTCGAGGAGATTCTGCCCCCCTTTCGGAACGAGGCTTCCTCCGCAGAAGACAACGGCGGCAAGGCTGTAGACCTTGAAAAGCTCGCCGATGACATCGACAAGAATGACCCGTTCCCCCCGGCGGCGCCGGCCGGCCTTGATCTCCGACATGGTGATGCAGTCGGAAAAGCCGGCCTGGCGGGCCAGCTCGGCAACGGCGGCACACCGTTCGACATGGCGCGGGATGAGGATCAGTCTGAAATCCGGCCGGGTTTCCAGGAGCCGGCGATAGACGGCGAGGATAACCGTTTCCTCCCCCGCGTGCGTGCTCCCCGCGACCAGGCACTCTTCCCCCGGAGCGATCCCCATCAGGTCGTTAATCTCCCTTTCAATCGCCGGCGAGACGCGCGCCGCCAGACCGTCGTACTTGGCGTTGCCGAGGACGTGGATGCGCGCCGACGACATCCCGAGGGCGGTAAATCTTGTCGCATCGATCTCCGAGATCACGCCCGCCTCGTCGAGGTTGATGAGGATCTTCTTCCAGAAGAACCGGGTAAAATGGTAACCGCGGAAGGAGCGGGGGGAAAGGCGGCCGTTGACCATCACGAGAGGGGTCCCCGCTCTGCGGCAGATCCGGATAAAGTTGGGCCAGAGTTCGGTCTCGACGGGGACGAAGACATCGGGACGGACCAGCGCGATGACTTTCCTGACCGCCCGCGGGATATCGAGCGGATAATAGATGTGCGCGCTCGCCGCAGGAACGATTTTCCGGGCCATCTCCTGGCCCGTCTCGGTGCTGGTGGAAAGGACGATGCAGGCCTCGGGGAAACGGGAGCGGAGCGCCGCCACGATGGGGGCCGCCGCCGTCACCTCGCCGACCGATACGGCATGGACCCAGATCCGCGGTGCGCCCGTCATCGGGGAGGCGGCGTCCCGGGGGTAAAATCCCAATTTGAGGCCGAGGCTCTTCCGGTATTTGCCGGTCAGGAGCATCCTTGCCCCATAGTAAGGCACGGCAACGGTGGACGCGGCCAAAAGCAGCGTGTTATAAAGTCCCGACCAGAGCAAACCCTCACCTCATATCGAGCATCATCATGTCCGCCAATTTGTGCGATATCGCAAGGTTTCCTGATCCTGTGTAAACGAAAAATCCATACGCGGTTCCCTCTTTTCAATGATCTCTTTTATAAGACATTGCTTTAGATGGGGGTAATGTAGGCGGCAATGGACAGGTGTGTCAAGGAAATATTGGCCGCAAAACAGGCAGTGCGGCGACACCATCATCGATAGCGGATATAGTCGAAACTCCAGCGGTAACTCTGGCTGAATTGCTTCCCTCCTTCAAGCCAGGAGCCCCTCACGCCGCCGGAAAATATTTCATCTCCCCGCTGCTGGAAACGGACCTCCCCGAGACGACGGAACAACCAGGCGTACGCCGGGGCGATCAGGAGATTCAGGTCCGGCGACGGCTCCCTGGGCAGGCCGATGCATTCATTGGTCACCGACTCGGATCCCGGCTTGCAGACGATGTAGAAAAAAGAGCGAGTCCCCGGATCCCATCCCCCATTCCAGAGCCAGTCGGCGGTTCTCTGGATGGCCGGGAGGATGCGTCCGTCGCCGTACCGTTCCTCGTAGGCGATGAGGGCCTCGAAGGTGAGACCCACCATAAATGGCTTGAAGTAAGGGGCGCTCTGGGCTCCGGACCACTGGTCCAGATGTCCCAGGGCGAACTCGACGGCCTGTTGGAGGAGAGGGGAACGCGCCTCCCCCACGTCGATGGCCTTCATGTACGCATGGATCATGTAGGCCGTCTCCCGGCTCATTTCGGCGTCCGCGTCCCCGCCCTGGGGGGCCCAGGCCGATCGGGTCGCCAGCGATACAACGGCGTTGCGGCTGGTCGCGTCTCCGGTTCTCCGGAAGTCCTCCGCGAGTCCGTGGGGAAAGACCCGCCAGCCGTCCACCCGGCCGCTGCCAGCCAGGACGAGGGGGCGGTACACGTCTTTGACATAATCGGCGCAGAGCCTCCAGGATGAATCACCCGTGTAATCGGCGATCTGTTGGAACACGCGAATGCCGTCGTAATACCAGACGCCGCTTTCATCGTCTCCCGTCCGCTGGATCTCCCCCTGATCGCAGTGAGTGCGGCCGAAGCTTTGCATCTGGCTCTCCCAGAGGGCGCGATCGGGGATCGGTATCGATGAAGAGCCGGGGATGGTGGTGGTCGTGGTACTGTTCCCGGGAGAGCGACCGCTCTCCCCTCCGCCGCCACAGCCTAATAATGTACAAAGAAATAATGAGAATAAAGAACAGAGGGTATATAAAAACGAGCAGGAAATCCTTTTATTCTTCATCGCGCATCCTTTCTTCTTCGCTTGTAAAAGGCGATAGCCGGCCCTAAAGGAACTCTTTTCCGGTTCATCCACGATGGTGCAGCCTATTGCTTCACCAATTCCACCCGACGATTTTTCGCCCGGCCCTCCGCCGTATGATTGGGGGCGACAGGGGCTAAAGGTCCAATCCCCTTCGCGACCATCTGTTTGGGATCCGCTCCGTGCCCTTTGATTAAAACCGTCACCGCGGCTTCGGCCCGTCGCTGAGAGAGATCCAAATTATAATTCAAACCGCCCATGTTGTCGGTATGCCCGACCAGATAGACTTTGAGTTGGGGATTCTGGCGCAATAATATGCCGATCTCCCGGAGGGCCGGTTCGGAGGTGGGTTTTATCTCCGATTTGTCCGTATCAAAATGGATGCCGTAAATCGAGACATGACCGTTATTTTCTATTTCTTTGGCCATGGCCTCGGCCGTCACCGTCACCAGACCGGTTTCCATGGCCTTGGTTTCGATCACCTCGAGCAAGGTGATCGGGTGATTGAAGGTCTCCCGGAAATTATTGATTCCGCATACCCCTACAAAGATGGAAACATAGATCGTTCCTTCCGGGCGGGACCATTTGGCGGCCAGATAGCGCTGATCTTTCGGGAACTCCAAGGCATATTCACTGATCTGTCCGCGGTTTTTTAATCGACGGTCCAAGGGATAGAGCGTCAGGTTGAGTCTCTCCCCGCATTGATTCTGAGCGCAGGAAAAAAGGGTTTCGAATCCGGCGGTGTTCAAAGACTGTTGATAATTGCGCAGGACTTCCAAACTCGACCGTCCTTCGGGAGAGGCGTAAAGGATGCGGGTGACCTTCCCTTCCAATGGTTGTTTTCCGGTCAATACCGGGGCGCCGGTTTTGGGATCCGATACCTGTTTTCCCAGGGGCAGGACAAAGGCGTCATAATCCCGGATATCGTATCCCAGGATGACCGATCCGGCATAACGGGATATCAGGGGATGATCTTTGCTGTCGGCGGCATCGATTCCCTGGGGCCATCCGGGGACATTAAAGGAAAGTAGTGTCAGGAAAAAGAAACAAAAACCGGCTAAACACCTCTTCATGGGTTCCTCCTCGAAGCGGGGAGCGCCTCGGCTTCCCGCTTCAGATCGGCGTTAACGGGGAATAGCCGGACGGCCCGGGCCGGACGGCTCGGGAAGGTGCGGGATATTCTGAGAAAGATGACGAACCCTGAGGTTTCGTATCGTTCCGTCGCACCTGATCCCATCCGGCTGCGCGATTCTCATCCAGAGCGTGACTGTTCCTGTTGTTCCCTCGATGTGGCCCTGCATGTTGACCTCGAGGCCGCCGTATGCAAGATCCCGCGGGGCGACCTCGAATCCTCCGTCGAAGCGACCGTTTTCATTGATGAAAAATGGAAAATTTTCAGTCTGGCGCAGGGAGAGGGTCACCGGCCATTCGTAAAACTGTCCTTTGGGTCCCGTGCACTGCAGCACGAAATTGCTGATCCGCAGGCGGGTAAGCTGCGATCGGACGGCCTGAAAGAGAAGGGCTGTGTCGGTTGCCCCGTGCATCCCGGCCCAGTCTCCGGGGCTGTAATGATAGATGATGTGCTGTTGGCCGCGGGCAGGGGCGACAAAGGCGCACGCCGGCAGGACGCAGCCGAAGATAAACAGGACGAGGAGCTTTCGGACTTGAGCAGCCGATGCGGGAAAAGGGGTTTGCATCATGATCTTCACCATGCGACCCAACCGGCAAGCCGCCATTTGCCTTATCCCTTCCAATTCATTCTATTGATAAGGCGTGCTTATTACAGCCGAGTATATGAAAAAGGATTTTGTGCGTCAAGAACATCTTGTCCGGAATATTTTGTCCGGCGGTACGATTTGCTTTTGAGGGGCGGTTCTGTTATCATCGTCGCGAATCCGGCGATGTAAGAATCAGCCCCATGCACGAAGCCGGCGTACGCCGGGCAGAAAGAGCGCTTCTTTGATCCGGAGGATGCCAGTGATGAAACAGATCGCGCCGTCGATCCTGTCGGCGGACGGAAGCAGGCTCGGTACGGAGATCGCAGCGGTGGAAGCGGCCGGTGCGGATATGATCCACGTCGACGTGATGGACGGCCATTTCGTTCCCAACCTCACGCTCGGACCGGGGCTCGTCGCCTCGCTCAGAAAGACGACCCGTCTTCCCTTTGATGTCCACCTGATGATCGAAAATCCCGAACGACACATCGAGGGATTCGCAAAGGCGGGGAGCGACCGGATCACCGTCCATGCCGAGGCCTCGACCCATCTCCACCGGACCATCGCCATGATCCGCGAACAGGGGGCCCGGCCGGGGGTTTCCCTCAACCCGGCGACACCGCTCGTGCTGGTAGAGCCGATCCTGCCCGACATCGATCTTCTGCTCGTGATGACCGTCAACCCCGGATTCGGGGGCCAGACATTCATCGGGGGGATGCTCCCGAAGATCGCCGCGGCAAGGCGGATGATCGATGCCGTCGCCCCCGGGGTCTTGCTGGAGGTGGATGGCGGCGTGACGCTGAAGAATATCCGTTCGATCGCGGACGCCGGCGCGGACATCCTGGTCGCGGGCGCTGCCATCTTTGAAGGCGGCAACTACCGCGAGACGATCGGGGCGATGAAGACCCTCCTTGCCGCACCCAGCGTCGTTGCCTGAAAAACAGGGGATCCTGTCCCGCCGATCCCATTGCTCCTTCACCTTCGGATCCACATAGCGGCAGGTTCTACCCCTCCCTGTGAAGCGGGGATCGTAGCCTATTACGAAATGGATAAAATCGGATAAAGGAGGAAGCGCCATGCTGCAGGATATTCTCTTGACCCCGGAAGAGATCGCCTTGAAGGCGGAGGTCCGGGGGTTCGTCAAGTCGGAGGTCTCCTCCGACCTGATCCGGCGGATGGATCGGGACGAGATCACCTACCCGCGGGAGTTCGTTAAAGCGCTCGGGGAGCGCAATCTCCTCGGCCTTCGCTTTCCCGAAAAACAGGGCGGCCGCGGCCTGTCCTGGAGCGCCGAGATCGCCGCCCTCGAAGAGATCGGCGTTCTGGGTACGGCCCTCGCCTGCGCCTTTGCCATGCCTTCGATCGTCGGGCAGGCGCTCCATTCCTTCGGGACGGAGGCGCAGAAGGAAAAGTTTCTGAGGCCGCTCCTGAAGGGGGAGCTGATCTCCGCCGAGGCGCTCACCGAACCCCGGGGCGGCTCCGATTTCTTCGGCGCCACAACCCGAGCCGAGCTCAAGGGGGACCATTTCGTCGTCCGGGGTCAGAAGCGGTTCGTCGTAGCCGCCGACGGGGCGGACTTCTTCATCGTCTATTGCAACACCGACCCCGCGGGGAAGCCCCACGAACGGATCAGCCTGCTCCTCATCGAGAAGGACCGGCCGGGCGTAGAGGTGAAGTACCTCTACAAGCTCCTGGGAACGCGGGGCGGCGGGACGGGGCGGCTGATCTTCAAGGATGTGAAGGTCCCCAGGGAAAATCTCATCGGCGGCCTCCACGAGGGGGCGCAGATCTTCGATACCATGATGGTTCCCGAGCGCCTCACCTCGGCCGGCGGCTCGCTTGGGATGGCCCGCGCCGCCATCGAAGTCGCGGCCCGCTACTCCGACCGGCGCAAGGCCTTCGGCCAGAAGATCCGGAACTTCCAGGGGGTGAGCTTCAAGGTGGCCGACTCGGTCACCGCCCTCGACGCCGCCCGGGCCCTGACCATCGCCGCGGGGAAGAGTGTCGATGCGGGGCTTCCCTCCGCTCGTCGGATGGTGAGCGAGGCGAAGAAATTCGCAACCGACACCGCCTGGACGGTCTGCAACCTCGCGATGCAGATCGTCGGCGGCATCGGTTACACAAATATCTTCCCGATCGAGAAGATGATCCGCGACACCCGACTGATCCAGATCTGGACGGGAACCAACGAGATCATGAACCTCCTCATTCAGCACGAGTACTATCGCGAACTGCTCAAGGATCCGAACCCCGGCCGGATGGTCGAGGCGGACGCCGAAGAGGCAGCGCAAAACGACGAGAAGGTTTACGAGGACGAGGAGATGTGGACGAAGGGATGGTAGTAAGACGTTACCTCCAGAGCGCTCCTTCTCCGATGTCGCTCACGCCGGCGCAGCCGGTATAGATCATCGCCACCTTCAGCTCACTGCGCATCTGCTCCAGGATGAGCCGCACTCCCTCGGCGCCTGCCCCGACGGCGCCTACGGCCAGCGGCCTGCCCACCAGGACCGCGTGCGCGCCCAGGGCCAGCATCTTGAGCGCATCGACGCCGCTGCGCACGCCCCCATCGGCCAGCACAACCATGTCGCCGCGCACTGCCCGGGCGATCTGCGGCAACACCTCGGCGGTCCCGGGGGTGTGGTCGAGCACCCGCCCGCCATGATTGGAGACGACGATGGCCGCGGCCCCGGCCTCGCGCGCAGCCAGCGCGTCCTCCAGGCACATGATCCCCTTGAGAATCAGTGGCAGCGGCGTACTCTTCACCAGTTCCTTCAGCTCTGCCACCGTCTTCGGCCCCACCGGCTGGCCGGCCGCCCGCATGGGCAGGATGCCTGCGGCGTCCACATCGATCCCCACGGCGACAGAACCCGCGGCCTCGGCCAGTCGGAGGTTGGCGATGATGTCGGCCCGATCGCGCGGCTTTGTGACGGGGATCCCCTGTCCGGCGTTGTTCCGGATGACGCTCAAACCGGCGGTATAGAGAATGGGGTCGGGGCCATCCCCGGTCATGGCCAGCGTTCCCGCCTGCCGCGCGCCGGCGATAAAGGCCGCGGCCAGCCCCTCTTCGCCGATGATCTCCCGGAAGTTCATCTTGGCGCCGGCCACCACCCCTCCCAGGATGGGCATCGACAGCTTTTGCCCCAGGAGGGTCAGCGACATCTCCGGGTCGCCGGCGGCGTGGATCACGCGCATCTTGAGACGCAAGGCGGCCAGGGCCTTGTAGTTGTTGATGAAGGACGCGCCGCTGCCGACACCCCCGATGCCCGGAAATTCGCCGGCGCAGACGACGCCGTTGCACTCGCGGCAGACCCGGCAGATGCCGTTGAATCGCTTCCTTGCTTCCTCGCGCACTTCTCTGACGTTCATGTATCGCCTTTCATCACTGCTGAGAATTTCGACCCGCTTCCGACCGGTTTTGCAGGTGCTATCTTGCCTGGAGATACCGCCCGATCGTCATGATCTCCGCTTCCTTCGTCCCCTCGTAGAGTTCGAGGATCTTGGCGTCGCGGTACCACTTCTGGACCGGATACTCCTCGATGTAGCCGTACCCCCCGTGGAGCTCGACGGCGTAGTTGGCGCAGAACACCGCGGTCTGCCCGCCGAAGAACTTCGCCATCGCGGCGAGGGTGTAGTCGGGGCGTCCCTGGTCGATCAGCCAGGCCGCCTTGAGAACCAGACCCCGGAGGGCCTCGATCCGGATCGCCATCTCGGTGAGCTTCATCTGGGTGAGCTGGTACGAACCAAGCGGCGCCCCGAAGGCGGTCCGCTCCTTGACATATTTGACGCTCGTTTCGAGGCAGGCCTCCGAGAGGCCGAGGGCCTGGGCGGCGACCATGACGCGGGTCGTGTCGAAGAAGTGCATCAGCTCGCGGAATCCGTGCCCTTCTTTCCCGACAAGGTTCTCCAGCGGAACCCGGACATCCTCGAAGGCGATCTCAGCGGTGTCGCTTGCCCGGATCCCCAGTTTGCCGTGGATCTTGTTGCGGGTGATCCCCTTCGCCGTTGCCGGGACGATGATCAGGCTGAAGCTGTTGTGCTTTTTCTGATCGGGATTGGTGATGCACTGGGTCACCATGAAGTCGCAGACCGTCCCGTTGGTGATGAACGTTTTGCTGCCGTTGATCACGTAGTCGCTCCCGTCCTTGAGGGCCCGCGTCTTGTAGCCGGCGACGTCGGTTCCGGCGTTGGGTTCGGTGAACGCACCGGCGCTCACCTGCTCGCCGGCACAGACGGGCGGGAGCCAGGTTCGTTTCTGCTCCTCGGAACCGTACTGGAGGATCGCCTCGCAGCCGAAGCTCGCCGCCGTCACGTTGAGGCCGATCCCCATGTCCACCTTGGAGAGCTCCTCGGTGATGATGGCGTTCCCCAGGCAGCCGGCGCCGGCGCCGCCGTACTCCTCGGGGACCCAGGCGCCGACCAGGCCCTGCGCCGCGGCCTTCTTGCGGATCTCTTCCGTGTATTTCTCCCCCTCGTCGCAGGCCTGCGAAACCGGGGTGAAATTGGCCTTGGCGAAGCGGTAGGCCATGTCCTGCAGCATCTTCTGTTCCTCGGTCAACTCAAAATCCATCGTTGCTTTCCTCCCTTCCGATTATCATCAACCGTACTGCTTCCTCAACGCGACCTTGTCGATCTTCCCGACCGAGGTCTTGGGGATCCCCTCCAGGAAAAGCACCCTCTCGGGGACGGCGTACTTGGGGAGCCTGCCCTCCTTGGCGCACTTCGCCATAAAGGCAAGAATTTCCCCCTCCTTGACTCGTTCCCGGAAATCGGGCTTCAGGACGACGACCAGCAGAGGGCGCTCGCCCCATTTGCTGTCGGGTACGCCGATCGCCGCCGCCTCCGAGACCGCCGGGTGCTGGCTGATCAGGTTCTCGAGGTCGAGCGAGGAGACCCATTCGCCGCCGGTCTTGATCACATCCTTGAGCCGGTCGGTCACCTGGATATACCCTTCCGGATCGATCGAGGCGATATCGCCCGTGTGGAGCCATCCGTCCCGCCAGAGCTCCGCCGTTCTTTCCGGGTCCTTGTAGTAGCTCTCCGTGAGCCAGGGCGACCGGATGACCAGCTCGCCCGTCGCCGCTCCGTCGTGGGGTAAAAAATTTCCGTTTGCGCCGATGATCCTCGCATAAACAAAGGGCACGGGAAGCCCGGTCATGATGAGACGGTCGAGCTGTTTTTCCCTCTCCCAACCGAGCATGAAGGGCTTGAGATTCGCCACCGAGATGAGCGGGCAGGCCTCCGACATCCCGTAGCCGGCGTAGACCTCGATCCCGCGGCGCATGGCCTCTTTGGCCAGACCCTTGGGGAGGCGCGCCCCGCCTACGGTCACCCGCCACCGGGAGAGGTCCACCGTCGCGGCAACCGGGCTCGTCAAGAGCATGTGGACAACCGTCGGGACGCAATGCGAAAAGGTTACCTTCTCCTTCGCGATCAGCCCAAGGAGCATCGGCGCCTCGTATTTTCCGGGATAGACTTGCTTAACGCCCAGCAATGTGGCCACGTAGGGAAACCCCCAGGCGTGAACGTGGAACATCGGGGTGAGGGGCATGTAGACGTCGTTGGAGCGGAACCGGCCGATCGATTCGTAGACGGCGGCGGCGTTCATCTGGGCCTGGGCGTTGAGGACAAGCTGCCGGTGGGAGAAATGGACCCCCTTGGGGAGTCCGGTCGTTCCGGTCGTATAGAAGATCGTCCCCCGGGTGTTCTCGTCGAGATCGGGGAAATCGTAGAAGCCCGGAACTCCCTGGAGGAGCTCCTCGTACTCCAGCGCGATGGGGAGCCGGGTCCCGGTTTGACGGCCGCTGTCGGAGATGAGGACAATCTTCTCGACGGTCGTAAGCTGTGGGTAGACGGACTCCAACAGGGGCAGAAAATCCTCGTGGACGAGGACGATCTTGTCCCCGGCATGGTTCATCGTATAGAGGATCTGTTCCGGCGACAGACGCCAGTTCTGGGTATGAAGCACCGCCCCCATCATGGGGACGGCGAAGAAGCTCTCCAGGTAGCGGTGGCTGTCGTAATCGAAGACGCAGACCGTATCCCCCTGATGGACCCCCAGCTTCGCCAGGCCGTTGGCCAGGCGGTGGATCCTTTCGTTGAGTTTACGGTAGGTGAGACGGACCCGGTCCCGGTAGACGATCTCCTGGTCGGGGGCAAAAAAGAGCGGCGTTTCGAGGAGGTGTTTGATGATCAGTTGGTACCGGTAACATTCACCCGGCGCGTAGACCTTCTCTGCCATCGGGTTCTCCTTTTGGATGTTCAAATGCAACCCGGTTTGGTATAATGTTATTGAGGGCTTCGGGTCGGATGTCCGGCCGGTAGCGCTTATAGCATATTCGCTCGGCAGTGACAACGAATTCCTGCGGGCGCCAAAGGGGCTTGATGCACATCATCGTGGACGGTTATAACCTGATCCGTCAATCCGACACCCTGCGGGGATGCGAGCGGATCAGCCTCGAAGCGGGGCGGCAGGCCCTCCTCCGCAGCCTCGACGGCTATCGAAAGCTCCGCGGGCACCGGATCACGGTCGTCTTCGACGGCTGGGTGGGGGGCTCGCCCCGGGAGGAGCGGGACCGGGCGGGGGGGATGGACATCATCTATTCCCGCCTGGGAGAGAAGGCCGACGAGGTGATCAAGCGGCTGCTCCAGAGGGGGAGCGAGGAGATCATGGTCGTCACCTCCGACCGGGAGATAGCGGGCTTTGCCGCCCGGCGGGGGAAGAGCTCGATCGCCTCCGCCGCCTTTGCCTCGCTTCTGGACGGCGTTGCCGCCGGGCCTGTGTCCGACGACCCGCCGGAGGGGGAGGAGGAAGACGAAGATCGCCGCGCCGCCGCCAAAAAGAAAGGCCCCGCCCGCCGTCTCTCGAAGCAGAAACGGGTGGCTTTGGCCAGGATCAAAAAGCTTTAATTTTAGCGGCTACGTAAAAAGTCCGGATGCTGCGTTGCGCGTCATCCTTCGTCGTTGCAGCGTACGGCAAAGTACGCTTCACTCCTCAGGCTTCGCGCGCCTTGCCTGCGGAGCTTTTTTACGAATCCGCCCTGAAAACAAGGTTTTTACGAATTTACGAGTTCGTCAATTTTTGCAGACGGCAATGAGGATCCGCTCCAAGAGAATGCGGGGGTCCTGTCCCGTGGACTTGAGGGCCAGATCGGTCCGGACCAGGAGATCGAGAAAATCGACCAGCTCCGCGCGGGTGAACCGCCCCGCGTTCTTTAGCGCCTGATACACCACAAAGGGGTGCTGGGAGGCGATGGCGAGCGCATCGGTCCCGTCGCCGCCCAATTGCTTGAGGGCGGGATGGACCGCCTTCTGAAACCGGCCGTAGTCCATATTCGGCTGAAACGCCCCCAACCGCCCCGATGCGATCAGGAGCTTCGCCTGGAAGAGGAAGCGGATCTCCCTGACGATCATCGTCATGATCATCTGGGGGTGGAGACCCTGATCGAGGAGCTCGTGCAGGGTCTTCAGGGCAAAGACCAGGTTCCTCGCACAGAGCGCGCCGGTCAGATCAAAGACGGTGTCCTCCTTGGTCCTGCCGACCACGGCCTCGACATCTTCGGCCTCGATTTGCGTCTTTTCCCCGGCATAGGTGATCAGCTTTCCTATCGCCCCGATCGATTCCCGAAGGTCGAAACCGGTTTTTTGTCCGAGCGCGGTCCAGGCCCCCGGGGTGAGTCTTTTCCCCGCCCGTCCCAACATCTCGCCGGCCATCTCCTGCAGGGCCTGCTGCTGCCTCGCCGCGCCTTTCACCTTCGTGAACGAAAGGACTTTTCCCACCGCTGCGATCGTCTTGAAGAGCTTCTTGCGCCGGTCCACGGCCTCGGCCGTCAGGATAAGGCAATTCCCCTCCGCCATACCGCCGAGAAGGGTCCGTTCGAGATGGTCGGTCTCCTCGGGCAGTTCCTTCGCCGGTGTGCCGCCGAGGCTCACGGTGAGCTCTACCGCTCGCGGGAGCCAGGTGTCCCTTGCCTGGCCGCCGTCGTCCGGAACGATCCGCCGCCAGGCCTCGTCGTCGATCTTCCGCCAGCCGCCGTCCCTGAGGTCGTCCAGCTCTAAACCCGTGATCCGCAAAAAGTGAAGGAAATCGGCCGCGGCCTTTGCGGGATCCGCCTCGAGGCGCTCCCGGATCCGCCGGAGAAGGGGCATGAGATCGGTTTTGGTCTGGAATAGCCGGGTGTTCCGGACGACAACCACCTTGCGTCCGGGGAGAAGCGGGGGGGTGATGAGCGATTCGCAGAGACGGTCGATATCTTCCTGTTCGCCGTCCGTCACAAAGAGATTGAATTCCCGGTCCTGGGCGACGGGGATGAGGGCTTGCGTCAATTTTTCGAGGGCGTCATGGAGGCTGAACTCGTCATCCCCGCAGAGGAGAAAACAGGGGATGCTCTTCCCCCGCTTCAGCTCCGCGAGGACCGCATCGAGGGAAGCGCCCCGCGCCTTGCTGTCGTCCTGGAGTGCCATCTATCGCCCACTTTACAGGATGACGTACTTCTGGATGTGCCTGACCACCTCTTCGGGATCGTCGATGATCTGGAAGAGGTCCATGTCCTCCGGAGCGATGTTGTTGTGGCGGAGCATCGTTTTGCGGAGCCAGTCAATGAGCCCCTTCCAAAATTCGCTTCCCATCAGGATGACGGGAAAACTCTTGATCCGTTTCGTCTGGATGAGCGTCAGCGCCTCGAAGAGCTCGTCGATCGTACCAAAGCCGCCGGGCAGGACGACATAGGCCATCGCGTACTTGACGAACATCACCTTGCGGATGAAAAAATACCGGTAGTCGATGTTGGTGTTGGCATAGGGGTTCGGCTTCTGCTCGAAGGGCAGGTGGATGTTCATCCCCACGGACCGCCCGCCGGCTTCCGCGGCCCCTTTGTTGGCCGCCTCCATGACGCCGGGGCCGCCGCCCGTGATAACGCTGAAACCCTTCTGGGCAAGGAGCCGGGCCAAGGTTTCGGCCTTGCGGTAGTAAGGATCCTCGGGTGCGGTCCTTGCCGAGCCGAAGATGCTCACGGCGTGCTTCACCCCGGAGAGGGTATCGATCGCCTCGACGAATTCGGCCATGATCCTGAAGATGCGCCAGGATTCTTCGATCGACAGGGCGTCGATGACAAACTGGTTTTTTTCGTCCATACGGCACTTCTCCACGGGAAGAAAAGTCAATTTTCCCTCCCCCTGCGGGAGGGGATCTTTGACCGATTGTACTCCCTCTCCCCGCGGCATAGTGGGCGTAAAGGGGTTCGCTCCCGGTCAAAGGTCTCGAGCGAACCGTGCGTCGTCCGTGAGACTGCTCTATGAGACCTTGCGTCGCATGGTCTTGGCCAGTCGCCGACGCGCCTCGATGGTCTTGCGCTTCTTCTTCACCGAGGGTTTCTCATAGGCCCTGCGCAGTTTAAGTTCCTTGAAAAGGCCGCTTTTGGAGAGCTTGTTCTTGAGGATCTTCAGTGCCTTTTCCACATCGTTGTCGAATACTTTTACTTCCAACTTAATCTTCCTTTCTTGCTGAATTTACTAAAAAACCGGCGCAAAAAAAGGGCAGTACGGCGCCGCGATTGGTTTTTCGTGCCGTATACTACCCTGGGTTGTTGCCTATGGTTGGACCACGCTCCTTACTTCGCTATGATTTCCCTTAAAGCATCTACAAATTCCCGGTTTTCTTCGCGGGTTCCCACCGTGACGCGCATGAAACCCCTCAAATTTCCCGGAGCGTTGAAGTTCCTGATCAGGATACCCCTCCGCATCAGGTCCCTATATACGCGATCCGGATCAAAATCGCAACTAAAAAAAATAAAATTTGCCTCGGTCGGCCGGGGGTGGATGCCCGGCAGCGCCTCGAGGGCGGAAAAAAGCTCGCCGCGCCAACGACGTATCTCGGCCGCCTGCTTGAGAAAGGCTTCTTCCTCATCGAGATAGAAACCGGCCGCGGCCTGCGAGAGGGAGTTTAGGTTGTAGGGAAGCCGCACCTTGTGGAGTTCATGGATCAGGGCCGGCGGACCGATGAGGAGGCCGACCCGCATGGCTGCCAGCCCTACCTTGGAAAGGGTCCGGAAAACGACCAGGTTTTCATATCCGGCCAGATCCGGCAGAAAGGTTTTTTGTGCGAAATGGAAATAGGCCTCATCGACGACGACGATGCCGGATGCCGCCTTCAGGAGCGTCTCGATCCGCTCCCGGCCGAAGCAGTTGCCGGTCGGGTTGTTGGGCCAGGCCAAAAAGGTCAGGGCGGGGGGGTGCGCCGCCATCCGCTCCCGCATCGCCGGAAGGTCGAGATCGAAATCCCCGTCGAGCGGTACAACCGCGACGTTCAGGCCGGAGTTGAGGGCGATGATCCGGTACATGACAAAGGTGGGAACGGGGATCAGCGCCGATGCCCCGGGGCGGGCGAGGGCCTGACAGAGGATCTGGATCAGGTCATCCGACCCGTTTCCCAGCAGGACCTGATCCGCCCCCACGCCGAACGCCTCGGCAAAGCGGGACGCCAGCGCCGCAGATCCGGCCTCGGGATAACGGTTCAGCGGCACCGAGTCAAGCAGGGCCGCGAATCTTTCTCGGAGCTCGGCCGGGATGGCCAGCGGGTTCTCGTTGGCGTCCAGCTTGATCCGGTACGGGACGTTTGCCACCGGATAGGCCTTCTGGGCGAGGACCTCTTCTCTGATCAGGGAGCGGATATCCATGCCTCAGCCGATCTCCTCCTCCCGGGTGACGAAGTCCTGATATCCGCCGATATCCAACAGATCGTCCAGTTCATCCAGGTCATCCAGCTCCACGACGATCATCCACCCTGTGTCGTGGGGATCGCTGTTGATGATCCCGATGTCGTCGGTGATATCCTCATTGACGCTGATGACCGTACCGCTGACGGGCGAGATGAGTTCGATCGCCGCCTTGGCCGATTCGATTCTTCCGAAGGGCTCATCCCGCTCCACATAGGAATCCGCTTCGGGAAGATCGAGCGAAAGGATCTCCCCCAATTTTTCCTGGGCATGGTCCGTGATCCCGATGGTGGCCAGATTGCCCTCCGCCCGGATCCAGAGATGCTCCTGACTGTACAGCAGATCTTCCGGAAATAATTTCATAACAGGACATCCTGTTGTTAAGGAATAGGCACACTCCGGCTAAAGAACGGTCAGCTCTTTGGAGGTCGGCGTCAGGATTTCGCAACCCCCTTCCCCGACGAGGACCGTATCTTCGATCCGGATGCCCCAGTCGCCGGGGAGATAGACCCCCGGCTCGACGGTCACCACCATGCCGGCCTGGAGGATCTCTTCGCGTCCCGCGGCAAGGCGCGGCGCCTCGTGCACATCCAGCCCGACGCCGTGGCCGGTCCCGTGAGAAAAATGCGCGCCGAGCCCGGCTTCTTCGATAAACGTCCTGGCGATGCCATCGATCGCACCGCAGGTCACGCCCGCCCGGATCGCCCCGATCGCCCGGTCGTGGGCCTCCCTGACCAGCCGGTAGACCTCCCGCTGACGCTCGGAGGCGGGTCCCACGATATGGGTGCAGGTTTCATCCGAGTGGTAGCCGCCCCAGACCGCGCCGTAGTCCACGATGACGCAATCCCCGGCGGAGATGGCGCGGCGCCCCGGCCGGGCATGGGGAAGGGCCGCGTTGGCCCCCGCGGCGACGATCGTCTCGAAGGCGGCCCGCTCCGCCCCGCCCCGCCGCATCCGGTATTCGAGCTCCAGGGCGATCTCGGCTTCCCGGACGCCGGGCCGGATCATCCCCCGGATCGCAGCGAGGGCCTCGCCGGCGATCCGTGCCGCTTCCCGGATCAGCGCGATCTCCGCTTCATTCTTGACGGCCCTGAGCGACTGAAGCCCGTCGGCGAGCGGATAAAACACCACCCCGGGGAGCTTCTCCTGAAGCGCAAGGTGATCGGCCACCGTAAGGGAAGGGGCTTCGAAACCGATGGCCCCTGCCCCCCGCTGGCCGGCCACCGCCGCGATCCCGTCGACCCGGCTGTGAAATTCAAAGATCTCCGTCCCGACGGCCTCCCCGCGCGCCTGGGTGGCGTAGCGTCCGTCCACCAGGAGGGTAAGCCAGTCCCGCCCGACCAGCAGGGCCCCGTCGCTGCCGGTAAAACCGGTCAGGTAACGGATATTTTTTTCATGCAGGACGAGCAGGGCGTCATTTTCCGAGATCCCGGCCCGCAGGCGGCTTACCCTCTCCGGATATGGCGATCCGTCATGCCGCATGGCTGCCCAATCTGCCGATATTGTTCAGCCAGCGGGAAAGCTCGGCGATCACCGGCGCGTGTTTTCCCCCGGGTTCCTGCCGATCCGCAGTCTCGTCGCGGAGCTCCCGGACCTCCTGGGGAGGCTCCGGTGCGGATTTCGCTTCGGGTATTTCCTGCGCCGCGATCTTCTCGCGGACCTCCCGGAAGAGCTCCGCCGCCCTCGGGTGGTGCGGTCCCTTGCCGAGAATGGCCGCCAGAATCTCCTCCGCCATCCGGAAATGGCCTTGCCGGATATAGAGTTCCGCGAGCGTGACCGTTTGCAGATGATCCGGGACCCGCCCTGCTTCCGCCGCTTCCGCGATCGCCCCGTCATCCGTCGCCGGGTGCCGCGAGGCGGCCTCGACCCTCGACATCTCCCGCGCCGTCGGCGTGCCGGGGCTCAGGCTTGCGAGGTGCTTCTCCATCTCCCCGAGCATCTCTGCGGCCTCTTCGAACCTTCCCTGCTCGATCCAGACGCGGGCGATCGCGATGCGGGCGTCCATATCTCCCGGCATCCGCTTGAGCCGCGACTCGGCCAGACTCAGGATCGTCAGGTGGTCGCCCTTGTTGAGAAGCGCCTCGGTCGCTTCCAGGAACGCCTTACGCTCCCGGAGAGGATGCTCATCCATACTTCATCGTTTTTTCTATTGTTTGACCAATCCAGCCCCGTCGGCCGTAGATGGCAAGATAGCTAACATAGGCCGCGAGAGCCTGTCAAGAAAGAAAAAAAGCCGTTTCTTTCGGCCTGTTACAGGGTGGTGGTCTTTCCGGAGGTGCAAAAATCAACGCGCGGTCGATGCCTCCTGTTCCCCGCCCGGATGGGCGGGGAACCAGAGGGAGGCCGGTGGGATGAACGCCTGTCCGGCTGCAAGAGTTACTGGTAATTGATCACCACGGCATTCCTATAGGTGACGCCATCGATGGTGACGCTCGCCGTGACGGTGCCTGCCGTTGCCCCCGCGGTTCCCGGCGAGGCCGAAAAGGTCGTCACGGCGTTTCCGCTTCCGTCCGTTACCGCCGATGCGGGCGATATGCTGCCGCCGGCCGTGGTGAATACGACCGTTTCGCCGCTCACGTTGTTGGTTGTTGAGCCGGTGGTTGCCGTCACCTTTGCCGTGATGACGCTGCTGCCTCCTCCAACATCATCAACGGTTGTGGGAAGCGCGGTAACGGTAATGCTGAAGACCGTCGAGCTTCGCGTGATCGCCACCGCGTTGCTGGAGCCGTTTGCAAGGGCGGCACGGACGGTGTCGGCCACGGCGGAACCGGGGTCTAAGGCGCCGCCCCGATAGAGCGCCACGGCGCGGCCGCCCGCGTCGGTGTTGACGGTGATGCTGGCGACGCAGGCGGAGGCCGCATCGGTGAAGCAGGCGTTGGACTGGTTCGTCGGGATGGTGAAGGTGACCGGCTCGCCCATGACGGGATTGGCGGGGGTGGCCCCGTCGGTCACGGTGGCCGTGACGACGCTGTTCTGGTATGCGGCGACCGCCGTGGGCACCGCGGCAAGGGTCGAGATCCGGGCGCCCACAAGACCGCCCGTCTTGGTGATGGTGATCGAGGCCGTGGCCCCCGTCCCGGTGGTGGCGCGCACGCTGTCGGTGGCCGAATTGTTCCCCGCCGTAAAGACGGCCATGGCCTGGCCGTTGCCGGCGGTCCGGTCGTTCACCACGGTGAGTCCGCCGCCGTTGCCGGGTGTCAGCAGGGTGAAGGTCACCCTCTCGCCGATGACCGGCACCCAGGTCGTCCCATCGCTGCGGAGGTTCCTGACCCTGACGACCAGGGTCACGGTACCGCCCGGTTGAATGGTTATAGAGGTGATGATCACCCCGGTTGATGCGTCGTGGAATTGAATGATCCCTGTCCCGAGGGGGTCGGCCGAATCGCCGCATCCGGAGAGCGAACCCAAAAATGCGGTGATCAGTACCAGCGTGACGATGACCGGGAGGCGCTTCGCTTTTCTTAACATCCCCATTCTCCTTTCGAACAACCGATGCACAGGATCAACTTCATTTCCCTACGCTTTTGAATTCCCGCGCCAGACGCTGGGCCTCGGCGATCTGTGCGGGGGTCATCCAGATGGTGACCCGGTCCCGCGCCGCTTTGGCCTTGGTTTCTCCCTGGATCGCCGCCAGATTATACCACATCAGGGCCTGGACTTCATCCTGCGACACCCCCTGGCCTTTTTCGTACAGGTAACCGAGGGTATACTGGGCCAACCGATTTCCCCGCTGGGCCGCCTGGCGGTAGTATTTCGCCGCTTCCCCGTAGTCCTGGGGCGTTCCCTCGCCTTTTTCGTACATGTAGCCGACGTTGTACTGGGCGTACGGGTGGTCCTGCCGGGCGGCCTTCTTGAACCAGCCCAGGGCTTCGAGGTAATCGCGCAAAACCCCCTGCCCCAGGTAATAGTTCAATCCGACCTTGAACTGGGCGTCGGCATCCCCCTTCTCGGCGAGGACCCTGTTCTCCTGAAGCGCCTTCGTATAGACGGTCTGCGGCTTGAATTCCCGGGCCAGCCGCTGCGCCTCCGCGATCTGCGTCGGCGTCATCCGGCTCGCCATCGTATCCCTCAATTCCATGGCTTCGATGTCGCCCTGGGCGGCGGCAAAAACGAACCACATCAGCGCCTGGGGATAATCCTTTTGGATGATTCCCTGCACGCCTTCGGCGTGGATGGAGCCGAGCGTGGTCTGGGCGAATACGTGTCCCTGTTCGCCGGCCCTTCGCATCCACGCGACCGCCTCTGCGTAATCCTGAGGCACCCCCCGCCCTTGGTAGTAGAGCGAACCGAGGTAGAACTGGGCGTCGGCATCCCCCTTCTCGGCGAGCGGTTTCGCTTCACGGACGGCCGCGGCGGCATCATTCGGTTTATAGTGTTTCATCCCTTTGTGGTAGTTTGTCGGAGCGCAGCCCGCAAGGCCTGAAAACACCGCCGCCAGGAAGGCCATCATCATAAGGCCGGCCAAATATTTCCTCATCTCTGTCTCCTTGACCATAGCTCGACCAATGGTTGCGTATCGCTTCACGCCGCTCAAGGCCCGGTCTGAATTCCGGCGGTCTCCTGCGTTTTTATGATCGTGGGGGTGATGAAGATCAGCACCTCCTCCATCAGCTCGCTCGTCCCCTCTCCCTTGAAGAGCCAGCCCAGGACCGGGATATCCTTAAACCAGGGGACCCCGTCGACGTTGTCAAACCTGCGCTGCTTGGTCAGGCCTGATATCACGATGGTCTCGCCGTCCGCGACGACCAGGTCCGTCTTCGTCTCCCTCACGAAGAGCGTGGGGTTCTTTTCCGCGCCGACGGTCCGCGAAAAATCCGCCTCATCCTTCTTGATGACGATCGTCATCTTGATATTTCTCTGGTCGATCACGTGGGGGGTGATTTCCAGCCTCAAAACGGCCTTCTTCCAGGTAATGGTCGGCGGGGAGGTTGCCGTGCCCGGCGTGACATAGGGGACGTCGTCTCCGTTTTCGGTATGGGCCGTTTGATTATCCAGCGTCACAAGCGAAGGGCTGGAGAGGATGTTCAGCTTGCCGTCCCGCTGCAGGGCGCTGAGCTGGAGATCGAGGATGTTTCCGCCGATGGTCCCGAACAGCAGCCCCAGCGAGGCCGGACCCACGCCCTGCATCTGCGCCGCCGGGAAATTGACCCCATATCCCTGGCCGCCCATCCCCGTTACGACGGAGGTCGGCGTATATCCCCCGGAGAGGATATTGCCCGGCGGGGTGGCGGAACCCGTTGTTCCGCCCGGACTGATGAACAGATTCTGGCCTCCAACCTTATGCGCCGATACGCCTCCCCATTGGATGCCGAGGTTGCGGGCGGTGGTTTTCGTCGCCTCCACGATATTGGCCTTGATCAGGATCTGGTCGGTCGGAACATCCATCTTGGCGATCATGTCCATGATGCTGTACAGATCACGCCTGATCGCCGTAATAATGATGCTGTTTGTATCGGCGTCGGCGCCGATCCACCCTCTTTGCTTGCCGTCCGCATCGGTGCTGAGCAAACTCTGGAGAAGCTGGATAAAGTCTCCCGCGCCTTCCATGGAAACCTTTCTCGTCGCCGTCTCATCCCGGTAGCTCGGAACTCTGGATTCTTTCCTGGGCTGTCCGCTTCCGTCGAGCGACGGCTCCGCCTTGTCGTCAAACGACGAGGCCTTCAAGCCGCCGACTCCCGAAGCGGATTCCTTACCGGCGCCGGTGACCAGCACATCCCGTTTCATCTCGATTTTCTTTATAAACTGAAGCATGCGGTACTTGATCGGCACGATGCGCGTGATCAGCGGCTCTTCATCCAGTTCCAGTCGCTTCCTTCTGGCCAGTTCCGCCTCGGTTTTCTTCTTGGCCTCCTGCACCGCCTGCCGGTCGGCTTCATCCTTCTTTATCTTTTCCAGGGTCATGACGGTGATCACATTGCCTTCCCGAACCATACCCAATCCGTTGATCTTAAGGACGGTGTCGAGCGCCTGATTCCACAGCACGTTTTTGATATTCAGCGTCACCTTTCCCTTGACGTCCTCTCCGTACACGATGCTGACATTTTCATGCTCGGCCAGCAGCCTGAACACCGACTTGATATCGGCATCCTGAACATCGAGCGAAATGCGCGATCCGGTCTGAGCCGGCTTGACCGCTACGGCCTCTCCCGCCGCGTCCTTCGCGGGTGCGGCCGGCGATTCGGCCCGCGGCGCCGCTTGCCGTAACGCGGAGATTTGCAGGGGCGGCGTCTTCACCGGAGCGGGGGCCGAGGCCGACGCCAGCGAGGCGACATTGAAATCGATCAGGACGTTCATCCCCTCCGACCGGACGCTGTAGGGGACCTTCTGCCGAAGCTCGATCGTCGCCAGGATCCAGGCGCGGCCGTCGCCCGTTTTCTGGACGGGCGTCACCCGCACCACGTTGGCGAGCGACGGGTCTTCGAGCGACCGGCGCAGCCCCTCGGGGACGAAGAGATTCTCCAGGCGGACCACTACCGCATTGCCCGGCGGGTTCTCCACAACAAACTCCGAGAGCCTCGACACCGACAGGATCACCCGTTCCTTCCCCGCCGGTTTTTCAAAGGCGACGTTTTCCAGATATCCCGCGGTGACGTCGGTCGCTCCGGTTGCACCCGGTCCCGCGGGCGGCGCGCCCCACGCCGGGGGGAAGGCCGCCGCTGCGAGCAGCACGAAACATACAAGCCCTGTCCATTGTATTGCCCGTTTCATGGTTTCCCCTCTTCTTCCTTGCGAAGCATGATGGTCATGCGTCTTACCTGTGCCTTTTTGGCTTTTGGATTCGGGTCTTCGGACCTCTCTTCCACGATCACGCGGTCGGGAAGGATCTCTACAACACGGCCTTCGTTGGGTCCGATGGCTGTTCCCACAAAAAGGGCATAGAATTTCTTTACAACTCCATCTTCGACCACCGCGGTCCGTCGCTTATCGTCGCCGGCGATCCCCACGAGCCGGAACTGTCCGATCTCCGCTTGCTGGAGCGGCGAGATGGGGCGTCGCTTCGTGCCCGCCTTTTTCTTCAGATCCGCTTCCCGCTTTTTCTGGAGGTCCAGATCCGTATCGATGAACGGGTGAAAGGGGTCGGGTCTTCCGACCTGCTGATACAGGTTGGGAGAGGGCTGCGGGGCGGCGGGAGAGGGTGGTTTCGCAGCCGGTTTCGCGGCGTCGGTCGGAGGCGCAGCCGGGGGCGCCGCCTTCTTCTCGGCGGCCCACGTTTCGAGGGTTGAGATCCCGCCGGTGACGACAAGCATCAGGACGCCGCAAAGGGACAGGGCTATGTCACGCCTTCGCATCATTTTCTTGAGTCCACGAACACGTAGGTTCTCAGGGTGCATGAGGTCTTCAGGACGCGCCCCCGTCCTCTCACCTCTACGGCATCCGTCATGGCAATATCTTCGATGTTGACGATCCGGGACAGCTTGGCCGTCGCTGCGAAGAAAGACAGGGTGTTGTGAAAAGTGCCCGTCAGTTGGACCTTGACGGGGATCTCGTCGTAGAATTTCTCGGGAGCGGTCTGTTTCCCCGTCGTCGCCGGCGGCTTGGGAGCCGGTTTGGTCTCGGGAGGCTTCCGTTCCGGCGGTTTGGGTTCGAAGGCGATGAAATCGACGCCGGCGTTACTCCCGGCGGCGGCGATCGAGGCGAGAAGCTCCGGGATCTCCTTTTCGCTGGGGAGCTTCAGCAGGGCCGTTTTGAAGGACTCCCTCACCTCGGCGGTCTCCCGGATATACCTGTCCATCTGCGCCGCCGTCTTTTCCTTCTCCGCAACCTGCTGCCGAAGCTCGGTCAATTTGGCGTCGAGTTCCGAGTGTCTGTCCATGGCGCTCTGAACGAAAAAGGTGAAGGCAAGATAGCCCAGAACGACACAGATCAGCCCGATGATCAGCGCCCTCATGGTGGGGGAGAGTTTCATCAGGTCGTCGAAATCCAGGGCCATCGCTTATAATCCCTTCGTGGTGATGCACGTCAAAATGAACTGCTGCAGCCTGTTGCCGGCGATCTCTTTCTCCTTCGTTCCCATCAGGTCGACGGTCTGAATAAATTTTGCCTTTTCCAGGCTCTTCATGAAACGGGCGACCACATCGTTGTTCCGGGCCACCCCCTCGATGCGTAACTCGCTGCCTGTCTGGTTGATCTTCTCCAGCCAGATGTCCCTTGCGGGGACAAGCAGATTCAACTCATCGAGCATCAGGACGGGGAAAAGCCGATTGCCCTCCAGGGATTTGATCACCCCTAACTTCGCTTCCACCTCCTGCTTGTCCCGCTTGCGGGCATCGATGTCGCCGACTTTCTTGTTCAGGACCACCAGCTTGGCGTTCTCCTCCCGAATGCCTTTTTCCAATCCGCTGATACCCCTGCTGAAATAGAAATAGACGCTCCCCAGGACCAGCAGATAAAGGACCAGGGAACCGGTGAGAAAGACGATCCGGCTCTGCAGGTTCGCCTTTTTTTCCTTTTCCCGGTAAGGAAGGAGATTGATCCTGATCATGCCTTATCACCGACGTTTCGCAGGGCCAGACCCACTCCTACGGCGGCAACGGGACCAAGGCGGTCCGCCGCCTCATTGTCCAG
>Ga0233425_10003031_pt1 | contig 31550 bp, 29 predicted proteins | sample Watercolumn_Towu_2_FD_181712 | JGI IMG/M metagenome (GOLD analysis project Ga0233425, IMG submission 181712) | Freshwater microbial communities from Lake Towuti, South Sulawesi, Indonesia - Watercolumn_Towuti2014_140_MG | ecosystem: Environmental > Aquatic > Freshwater > Lake | place... | reverse complement strand
TGTTTACAAATCCTGATTCGGTTTCCTCTAAAGGAGCCCGCCCCTTGGGGATTACCGAAGCTCTACCAGCAAGGGATTTGAGTAAGAATAAGGTGAGACATTATTTTATTGGTGAAAACTGGAGCAGTTTTGAAAAAGCCATTGGATTTTGTTACTTCGGGCCTGCACCAAGGTCATTTATTCAAGTGGAAGATGTGTTGAAGATTGTCAACGCCGCCACGGGCTGGGATGTATCTTTGGATGATTTATTGAAAATTGGAGAGCGCGCCACCAACCTTGCCCGGATATTTAATCTGCGGGAAGGATTTACGCCTCAAAACGACCGTCTGCCAGAGCGAATATTTATGCCTTCTGAAGCAGGTGCGCTTGCAGGTTTAGGAATAGAACACAACGAGTTCGACCATGCACTGCGCGATTTGTATGAGATGAAAGATTGGGACTTGGCTACTGGCAAACCATCCCGAATTCGATTGAACGAACTCGATATTGCGTGGACTTTGGACCTTTTAGGATCATGAAAATACGTTTGCATTTAGGTGGTCATCTTAAATATTATGACGAAATGCAAAGGTCCAATCTTGAAGTCGAAATGACTGAGAAACAACATTTAGAAGATATTTTGATCAAATTAAAGATTCCGGTAGGAGAAATTTTCCTGGTTTCAATAAATGGTGAAATTGTATCCATGGCGAATGCCTGGATCAACACGGATGACCATGTTCAGTTATACCCACCCATGGGTGGAGGTTAATACAAGCCGAATCGACAGAAAATATACAAGTTTCATGGAGATGCTATGAAAAAGGACATCAAGAAAACACCCGAAATGGAAAGCATGGCAACAGATTTGTTGGACATCGAGCAATACCTGCATATGTACGAACAAATGCTCAAAATCCGTTATTTTGAAGAGACGGTGAATGAGCTGTATAAAACAGCAAAAATGCCCGGATTGGCGCATCTTTATTCAGGGGAAGAAGCCATTGCAGTAGGTGTATGTGAAGCTCTTCGAAACGACGACTATATCACCAGCACCCACCGGGGTCATGGACACTGCCTTGCAAAGGGCGCAGCGGTCGATCGGATGTTCGCTGAGCTTCTCGGAAAAGAAGCCGGGTATTGCCGTGGGAAGGGCGGCTCGATGCACATTGCCGACCCTGAGACCGGCAACCTAGGTGCCAATGCCATCGTTGGCGCAGGCAGCGGGATTGCCACAGGCGCTGCATTATCCATCAAACTTCGCCACACCGATCAGGTGGCGGTGGCATTCTTTGGGGAGGGTGCGATGGGGCAGGGGTTGGTGTACGAGGCGATGAACATGGCGGCGCTCTGGAAACTGCCGGTCATTTATGTTTGCGAGAAAAACCAGTATGTTGAATATACATACCACGAAGAAGTCATGGCTGGTGGGTTGAGCGCTCGTCCCGCAGCCTTTGGCATTCCCGTGGAAGAAATTGATGGTCAGGACATTCGGCAGGTTTATGAGACAACCCAACAAGCTGTGGCAAGAGCTCGGCAGGGGGAGGGACCCAGCTTCATTGCTTGTGACACCTACAGATACTACGGGCACCATGTTGGCGATATTAATCGAGGTTATTACCGTTCAAAGGAAGAAGAAGAACGCTGGAAAGCCGAGCGTGACCCAATTCAGAATGCCAGGAAATGGCTCATTGGGGAAATGGAAACGCCATCATCGCTTCTGGACGATATTGAACAGAAGGTGTCAGATGAAATCCGACTAGGCGTGGAATTCGCCGTGAACTGCCCCTATCCCCATCCAAGTGAGGTGACTGAAAATGTCTACATATAACCTTGATGCTTTGCAAGCCGCCAAAGTCCCCATGCAGGAAATCACGATGAGTCAGGCTATTCATGATGCCTTTATGGAAGAAATGCGCCGCGACCCAAGTATTTTTATCATCGGTGAAGATGTGGCGGAAGCCGGCACGCCGTTTAAAGTACTACTTGGGTTGGTGGATGAATTCGGCAAGGACAGGGTCATTGATGCGCCGATCTCTGAGCCGGGCTTTGCCAGCATGGGGGTGGGTGCTGCAATGACCGGTATGCGACCAGTGGTGGATATCATGTTTGGTGATTTTCTGGGATTGGTGATGGACGCGATAGGCAACCAGGCAGCGAAAGTTCATTACATGTCAGGCGGCAAACTCAAAGTGCCGATTGTATTCCGTACCACCCTGGGCGCCACCCGCAGAGCGGCCGCCCAGCACAGCCAGAGCCTGCAAGCCTGGCCCAGCCATATACCGGGCTTGAAAGTGGTATTGCCATCCACGCCGTACGATGCCAAAGGACTGTTGAAAACCGCCATTCGAGACGACAATCCAGTGGTGTTTATGGAGGACAAGCTAAGCTGGCAGATGAAGGGACTGGTACCTGTTGAGGAGTACACTATCCCGTTCGGTGTGGCAGATATCAAACGCAGGGGGACGGACATCACGCTGGTTGCCACAAGCAGTATGGTGCAGGTGGCGCTTTCAGCAGCGGAAAAACTGGCTGAAATCGGGATTGATGCCGAAGTGATTGACCCGCGCACAACCTTCCCGTTGGATAAGCAAACGATCATTGAATCGGTCAAGAAGACCAGCCGGGCGATTGTATTGGATGAAGGCTACGAACGCTATGGTGTGACTGCCGAAATTGCCTCCGTGATTGCCGACAGCGCCTTCTATTACTTGGATGCCCCGGTAAAGCGAATGGGAGCGATGGATGTTCCTGTGCCTTTCTCTCCCGCGTTGGAGGATTGCACAGTCCCCACCCCTGATACCGTATTCGAGATGGGTAAAACTTTGTGCAGGAAGAACTGAAATGGGAAGCATAACGAATGTGATCATGCCAGTACTGGGCATGTCCCAGGATTCGGGCAGACTGGTACATTGGTTTAAAAAAGATGGAGAGCGTATTGAGAAAGGCGAGCCCTTGATGGAGGTGGAGACAGACAAGGCCACTGTTGAGATTGAATCGCCCGCCACCGGGATTTTGACCCAGGTAACTGCACAAGCAGGCGACGAAGTTCCAGTGACGCAGGTAATCGCTGTGATAGTGGCTGAGGAAAGCGGTTTATCTCACTCCGCAGTTTCATCGACCCCCTCTCGAAATGTTCCGACATCGGTCGTTGCAAACCAAGTTTCCATCAGCCCGCTGGCCGCGCGCATGGCTGCCGACCTTCATCTGGATCCTTCCCCGATCAAGCCAGACGGGGGAAGGATCGAAAAGGCGGATGTGTTGGCGTACCTGGACTCTATGAAAAAAACACAATCCCGGGAATCCGGTAAACGAATCCTGGCCTCTCCGAAGGCCCGTCGCCTGGCAACTGAGAGGGGAATCGAGATGGGTTCTCTTTCGGGCAGTGGGCCGGAACAAGCGATATTGGTGGCCGATCTACCCGCTCAGCCCACGGCGGTATCATCGAAAAGCCCACAATCTGAAACTATGGCGTCGGTACCGGCTCCCACACAGGAAACTGAAATACCGATGAGCGCAACATGGGGCAGAATGATCGAGCGCCTCTCAAGCAGTTGGCAAACCACACCTCACTTCTACCTGATGCGCGAAGTCAATGCCACCAGTTTGATGGCTTGGAGGCAGAAAGCCCAGGAGCAAACCGGGGCAAAAATCACTTATACCGACCTGATGGTAAAGCTGGTCGCCACGGCATTGCGCCGTCATCCGCAAGTGAATGCCCATTACCTGAATGGGAAACTGCTTCAACCTCCGGGGATAAACATTGGCATAGCGGTAGCTGCCGAGGATGGGTTGCTGGTACCTGTCATCCATCGCGCCGATATGTTGGGATTGGCAGAAATCAGTGCTGCCCGCATGGATCTGACTGAACGAGGCAGAGCTGGAAAGCTCCGTCTGGAGGATATGCAAGGTGGCACTTTTACGATCAGTAACCTCGGAATGTATGGTGTGGACGCCTTCAATGCCATGGTCAACCCCGGGCAGGCGGCCATTCTAGCCGTTGGACAGATCGCTGAGCGCGTAGTGGCGGTCAACAGTCAGGCGGTTGTACAGCCTGTGATGGTGGTCAGTGTGTCGTTTGACCATCGAGTGGTGGATGGCGCGCGGGGAGCCATGTTTCTTGAAACCCTCGGAAATATGATTGAGGAACCATTGAGGATCGTGAATTGAAGGTTTGGATTGGAAATCCCATCGCTTGCCGTGTCGGGAGGCAGGTCATCTCCGGACATTGCCTGACAATTCTAGATGATGGGTAGGTGTTAACCATGGAGTAACCAGTGTCAGAAAATTTTGATGTCATCGTCATCGGTGCCGGACCCGCAGGCTATGTTGCCGCCATCCGCGCCGCGCAGTTGAAACAGAAGGTCGCCATCGTGGACAAGCAATGGCTGGGCGGCGTGTGCCTCAATGTCGGCTGTATTCCATCCAAATCCCTGCTCAAGAATGCGGAGGTTGCCCACACCCTGCGCGAACGTGGCAAGGAATTCGGCTTCTCCTTCGAGAAGCTCAAACTCGATTACAGCGTGGCAGTCAAACGCTCGCGTCAGAATTCTGACCGTCTGACCAAGGGCGTCGCCTTCCTGATGAAGAAGAACAACATCACCGTCTTCATGGGGACCGCCAAGCTGACCAACGCCAATTCTTCGACTTCGCTCAGAACGGTTTCTGTCACCGACAAGGATGGCAAACTGACAGAGTTGTCCGCTAAAAACATCATCGTGGCGACGGGCGCTTCGGCGGCTGTCCCTGCCGCATGGACGGTGGACGGTGAGAAAGTCCTGACCTATCAGGAAGCCATCCTGCAGGACATACTTCCGAAAAGCGCGATCATCATCGGTTCTGGCGCCATCGGCGTGGAGTTCGCCACCGTCTGGAGTTCCTACGGCGTGGATGTGACCATCGTCGAAATGCTGCCGCGCATCGTTCCGTTGGAAGATGAGGAAATCTCGAAGGAACTCGACAAGGAATTCAAGAAGCGCAAGATCAAGACTCTCGCCGGTCACAAAGTTGAATCCGTTGAAACCACAGCGACGGGCGTGAGAGTGAAGGTTTCAGCCGACACTTCGACTTCACTCAGTGCAGGCGGGAAGGAAACCATCCTCGAAGCGGATCAGGCTCTGGCGGCAATCGGTTTTCGTCCCAATTCGAAGGGGCTGGGGCTCGAAGAGGTCGGGGTCAAGCTCAGCGAGCGTGGTTTTGTCGAGATCAACGAGAAGATGCAGACCAACGTCCCCGGCATCTGGGCAATCGGCGATGTGACTGGCAAACTGATGCTGGCGCATGTCGGCTCGGCGATGGGCATCGTTTGCGTGGAACACATCGCGGGACATGAAACCGCGACACTCGATTATGAAATGATGCCGCGCGCCACCTACTGCCAGCCGCAGATCGCTTCGTTTGGAATCACCGAAGCACAGGCAAAGGAACGCGGACTTGCGGTCAAAGTGGGGCGTTTCCCCTTCCAGGCGAACGGCAAGGCGCTGGGCATGGGCGACTACGGCGGGTTCGTGAAGATCGTAGTGGATGAAAAATATGGCGAGATTCTTGGCGCCTCGATGATTGGCCCCGAAGTGACGGAACTGCTGTCCGAGTTGACCCTGGCGCGGATGATGGAACTGACCCCGCATGAGATCGCCCGCAACATCCATGCCCACCCGACGATCTCCGAAGCCATCATGGAGGCAGCGCACGCGGCAACAGACGCGGCGATACATACCTAATAAACTGAACACTCAGAACTTACGCAAAACCCTGAAAGAGTCCGCTAATCTGCACGAATTTAGTATCTTCTCAATATTCCGGGAATGAGGACACACCGTCCCGAAGGTTTCCTCGAAAAACTGGTTGTGCCACTCAAACCTTCGGGACGTTTCCCACTTTCTTGAGAAGATACCGAATTTACGCTAATCCTTTTCAAATTCGCGCAGATTGGCGTAGATTAGCGGATGAAAACCTAGTTCTGCGTAGGTCCTGACACTAAAAAATTGGCCGTTTCCAGTCCAATTACAAATACATAGCGCGGCTTCCAGCCGCAACCAAACAAGAGAGAAGGAAGGAGGCCTGTCAAGTGGCATAATTCAGGATTGAAAAGCGGAACAAAGCCGCGACCACCTCTCACTATGCGACCGACAAGCCATGGAAACATTTCAAAGTATACACGAGAACGCCCTCATTGGCAGTCTAACCACGTTTGACCGTATGATCTTCAAAGGTCATCTGACGAGTTTGTATCCACAAGGAGCATTTGGACGTTTCTTGTCACGGCAAAATGTCTTGCTCAAAGACTTCAAACCGTATGTGGAAGAGAAAAGTCAGGCCATCAAAGCGAATGCGATATCCGTGGCCGAACAGGCCGGAAGACCATACCAGTACCTGGCAGGAACGATGACAGCCAAAAAGGGACGCAGCAAGGAAGACTTGGTCAAAGAGATGATTGTCAAAGACCAACTGATGGAAGGGTTGGTGTGTGTACTCGCTACGGTGGAACCTTGTATGACCTTCACGGTGCAAGGGAATCGTCAAAGCCAGCGGCTGGAGGCGGTTCGGCGGCAAAGCAAGTGCCTGCACTTTTACTTTTACTATCTGGACGCCATACTGGGGCTGATCCATGTTCGATTACAAAGTTGGTTTCCATTTCAAATCCAGGTGTATGTCAATGGACGCGAATGTTTGGCGCGGTATCTGGACAAACAACAGATTGGCTACCAGCGTTACGACAACAGTTTCACCAGGATTGAGCAATTGGAAGTCGCTCAGTCCTTCTGTGAAAAGTTCCAACACTTTGATTGGCCACCCGTGTTGAATGCGCTGGCGAAACGCGTCAACCCGATGCTGGAAACCATCACCCGGGCAGGCTTTGGCGGCTACTATTGGGTGGCTGACCAGTGCGAAATCGCCACCGATTTCATGTTCAAAGACCATGCCAGTTTGCAAACCATCCTGCCTGATTTGTTTGAACACGCCATCTTGCACAGCGCCTGTCAGGATACGTTACGTTTCTTGGGACGCAAACTGCACGGCAATTTCAAAGGGGATGCAACCATTGATTTGAAAAAGCGCCCAGAAGGTTGGCGTGTCAAATTCGTCAGCAAGCGCAATTCCATCAAAGTGTATGACAAGCTGAGTGTTTTACGGGTCGAGACCACGATCAACAATCCGAGTGAATTCAAAATCTGCCAACAGACAGAGGATGGATCACTGCGGTGGCAGCCAATGGGCAAAGGGGTCTCCAACCTGTATCGCTACGCGGAAGTCGGTCTGCAAGCCAATCAACGTCTGCTCGAACACCTTGCGCAAGCCAACTTGAAAAGCAAAGCCATCCCTCACCTGGATCGCTTGTGCCGGAGCCATGCCCTCCATGGCAAACGCTTTGCGCGGTTTTCTCCACTCTCCGAAGCAGACCGCCACTTGTTTGCTGCCGTCCTGTCTGGTGAATTTGCTTTGAATGGATTTCGCAATGCTGATCTGGCTCAAAGGCTCTTTCCAAAACCAGCCGCTTCCGAGAAGGAAGCCAAACAACGCTGTACAAAAATCTCGCGCCTGATTGCCAAACTACGAGGCCACGGTTTGATTTCCAAAGTCAAAAATTCCCGTCTTTATCGCATCACACAGATTGGTTCTCGTGTCTTATCTGCTGTTTTGGCTTTCTTCTACACCGACTTCTCGCTCGCCTTCCAAATGGCTGTCTGATTTCCGCTCTCAATGCAAATGTTGGACGGTAATACTATAGTTACCCGTTCATAAAAAATGTTTGGCGGGACCTCCTTATATGAGTAAGTATACGGTATAATACATTATCATCACAACATCATATCTTTTGGCAACAGGTGGAGGTTCGGATGGCATATAAACCATTAAAATCGCAAAGACTTTATCAACAATTGGCCGATAACATTAAAGCCCAGATACTTCATGGGGAACTCGAAAGCGGGAACAAACTCCCTAACGAAAGGGACCTTTCCGAAAAATTTGGCGTCAGCCGGACCGTTGTCCGCGAGGCGATGAAAGCACTTGCGCAGGAGGGACTTATAGAAGTCCAACCAGGACGGGGAACCTATGTTGTCTATCAAACCATGGATGCTGTTAAAAGGTCTCTTGGGAATCTCGCGATCTTTGACAAAGAGCAACATTGGGAGGACCTTGTGCAGGTGCGAGAGATGTTTGAGCCTGGCATTGCCTACCTTGCGGCCTTGAACGCCACACCTGAAGATATTTTAACGATGACAGAAGCAGTGGAAACGATGGAAAGTGCCCTGGAAAATGCGGATGTATATATTGCCGCAGACAATAAATTTCATAATGCGCTGGCCAACGCCACGGGAAATAAACTGATCGCATCCTTGCTCGACCCCATCATCGGTCTCCTAATCGAACAGCGCAGGTTTGTATTTAAATCAAAACACGGCGGGCCTCGTGCCGGGCAAGTCTTTCACAAAAGAATACTTAAAGCAATAAAAGAACAGGATGCCGTTGCGGCCCAACAGGCAATGACAGATCATTTAAAGCAGGTAAGCAGAGACACAAAAGAAAAGTAGTTTGACCATCTAAGGTCAAACTACCTGGGGCATTCGGAAATATTTTTCTCACTTGCACTTTGACAGGCAACACCTCGCAAGTGATTGCTCATAATATCAGCATTCGCTCAAAGTTTTAAGTCACATTCAGAAAAGCGATATATGGATCAATGAGGTGGTGAGATAAGTAGCTAATCCTTAATTATTTACTATACTACCTGCCCGTCCGACTTCACAGCCTTAACGCGCTCCAGCCCAGTGTAAGCAACTGCCACCAGACTTGTAGAGATAGATTCACCCGGATCCAATTGCATGGCAGTGCCATTGGCAATGGCTTCTTCCAAGCCGTTGGTTGGATAGCTCGTCCAAGGTTCCAAGGCGGCTGTATGGGTACGTCCCCACCAGGGAAAACCTTTCGCTACATTTCCCATTTGCTGCCAATACCATACATACCGGAATACATTCGGGTCGAATGCGATCCCAAAACCAACCCTGCGTACCCGGTTGGTGATGGCATACCAGCCAGCATGCAAATCAGTCAGGTAGGACATCTCCTGCGCCTGTAATTCCCCAAACGAGGGGATTTGACTGGCATCGGCTAGTCCGCCCTGATTGGCGGGCACCATCGGCCAGTTTGATTCTGATCCGGGCTGGAATCTGCGCGGTCCAAAGTTGGGAATCTCTGAATGGGTTAGAAACCGTCCGGCAGGGAAATCAATTACTGCGCCTTCTTCGAGAAAAGGACGCCCAAAGGCGATATGCTGTCCCCACATAAAGTGCATGGGTTCACCGGCTTCGTTGGTGACACACTCAGATATCTTCAGAACAGGCTGGCCTGTTTCCATCACCAACGTCTTCTCGATAAAAAATGGGGTGCGGATTGGGCGAACCCACAACTTAACGGCTACTCGTTCAGGGGTGTCACTTAGAATTGCATAATCCCATGGCAACAGACTGATTTCGGCATGTTGCCCCAACGAAGCACCCTTATACATCACTGCAGGTCCACCACTGGGCAGGATTTCGTTCCATCCACCACTAAAATAATCTAAATATGGGCTATCTGTATATGTGGATGGCGTTTCACGTGCTGGATTACGTACACCATTAGGAGCGAAATACAGAAAATCAAGATCAAGAGGTTTATAACGAAACTCGACAATGTCACTGCCCCGATCTACTAAAACAGTAACACGAAGCAGCTCATTCTCAATAATCAATGTACGCATGCCTTTGAAAGTCCAGTCATCAGAAATACGACACCCGTGGTTGCGCGGTTTACCCAAACTCATGGAATCTCCTTGTCAGGATGTGAGCCAACTCTCTTTGATATTCACTTACAACCAATTCAATTATTCAGTCCAGTATTTAGCTCCCGGCAAGCTACCGTCCATCACATATCCACCATCAAGGGTCAAAACCTGTCCGGTCATGTAACGCGCGTCATCCGAAGCTATGAATACAACGCCAGCAGCGATCCATTCTGGTTGAGCAATCTCACGGAGCGGGACCCGCTGGAACAATGCTTCTTTAACTGCTTCCGTATACATGGGAGTCGTTAACTCGCTATAAGTGGCACCAGGAGCAATGCAATTGACCAAGATTTTATAAGGAGCAAGTTCTGTCGCCATCGTTCGAGAAAGAGATTCAATCCCGCCCTTGGCGGCAGTATAGGGTCCTGCTGACGGTTCGGAAAGAGTGGCGTGAATGGAAGACATGTTAATAATTCGACCACCCTGCTTCTGTGGAATCATTACCCTAGCTGCAGCTCGAGAACAATAGAACACACTGGATAAGTTGTTACGGATCAGTTTATTCCAAGTTTCGTCGCTAACTTCCCAAAAACTCCCTTGAGAAATCACGGCGGCATTATTAACCAGAATATGAAGCCCACCTAAATACTCTAAGGCTTGTTGAACCATTCCATCAACCTGGGCCGAATCGCCAACATCACAGAAAATCGCAAGGCTTTTACGACCCATTGCCTGAATTTCTTTTGCAACTTCAACTGCTTTTTCCATTTGGATGTCGACAATTACCACATCCGCGCCTTCGGACGCCAGCGCAAGGGCAATACTTTTTCCAATTCCTGCCGCGGCCCCAGTAACAATTGCCTTCTTGTTTGCCAATTTCATTTTCTCTACTCCTTGTTTCAAATGTGTCCTACCGTCAATGAATTATAGGAAATATTATCAATCGGCCAATTGGCGTGGAAATTCTGAAAGAATTTCCACGCCGGATTCAGTCACAAGGATATTATCTTCGCAGCGCATCCCGCCCCAACCTTCAATATAGATGCCTGGCTCAACCGATGAGACCATGCCTGCTTCCAATACGGCTTCGACTTCAGGATGTAAGAACGGTTCGGGTTCGTGATATCGCAACCCCAAGCCATGTCCGGTGTGGTGAATGAAATAAGATCCCAATCCGCGTTTTTCAATGACCTCTCTAGCGGCTCGATCGACTTGATTAGATGCCACACCTGGTCGGATTACTGCGAGGGCGGCGCTTTGAGCATCAACCACTGCCTGCCATTTTTCAAGGTCTTCAGACAAAGCGTGACCGGAAACTCGTGTACGGGTTAGATCGGACCACCACCCGTCTGCTACTGTCGCCAGTTCAAGCAGGGCAAAATCCCCATTTTCCATCCGTCGTTGGGTGGATAAAAGATGTGGTTTATAAGCAGTAGCAGATCGTGTCCCAGACATCACTGAAGCCCAGGCTCTTGCAACTTTTATTCCGTTATAACCAGTACCTTCCTGCATGATAGCAGATTCGACCGCAGATGCGATCTGAATTTCGCTATTGCCAGGGACAACATTCTCGACAAAAGCCTTCAGACCAAGTCGCGCAATATGATTGACCGTGCGCAATCGCTCGGCTTCAGCTAATGTCTTATAAAGTCTCAATTTATGGATCAAGCCGGTTGCATCCACTAGGTTTTCACCGAAAGCCTTTTGGTACATCGCCAGACTGGCTTGAGAGAAGACACTCGGTTCAGCGCCGACATAGGGTGCAGCAATAAATTCAAAAGAACCTTCATAGCCTACCCGCTTGCCAGCCAATCCAAACTCTACTGCTACTTGTTTGAGCAGAGCAGCAATGGTTATATAGGGATCACCGCTGTCGACCAACCCCCACTTAAAAGTTCGAATATCTGCAACCCAGCCTTCGTGGGCAAGTTCTTCTTCAGGAACCGGGACAATCAGCACCGGCTCCTTATCAACTGGGAAAACAAGAAACGCGAAGCCATTCATTGGCCAATACCCTGTGAGCATGACAATGTTCTCTGGCAGGCGGCAGATCAGGACATCAATTTTCTGCTGTTGCATGGCCTTTCTGGTTCGCTCAATTCGCTCAATATCTTTAACCATTTTACAAAACCTCCTTCTCCTCAGTTTTTAGTTCTTTTTCAATTGTTTGTATGCGTTGATGAGTAATTTGTTTCTTGCGCTGGCTGCTTGATAAGGCAAGCATACCGGTATTCACAAAGCGATCCAAAGCAACAGCAAACACCAGGACAACACCTTGGGCAATATATTGCCAAAAGGGTTCAACGCCGGCCAGGTTGAGTCCATTTCCCAGAAATCCCACGATGAACGCCCCAATCAAAGTACCCATCAAACGGCCTTCTCCACCCGAAAAACTCGTACCGCCCAAGATAATGGATACGATCACCTGGAATTCGAAACCAATGCCAATATTTGGATCTCCACTACCCAGACGGGAGCCAAGCACAATGGCCGCAAGTCCAGCCATGGCACCCGTCATAATATAAAGCAACATCGTTTCCCGCTCAACGTTTACTCCCGACAGGCGGGCAGTTTCCTCATTGCCACCTATGGCATACACATGTCTTCCAAATATTGTGCGATTTAGGAGAATGTAGAAAAATATAAACACAACAGAAGCCACCAAGACAGAGATGGGAATACCCCAAAAATAGGAGGTCCCGATCGTATCCCAGGATTCCGGCAAACCCACCAGGATGGCGCTGGGTGAAATCAAGTAGGCGATACCGCGGGCAGCATTGAGGGTTCCCAACGTGGCAATGATTGGAGTCACGCCAAGTTTTACGATGACCAGGGCGTTAATCAGCCCAAAGATCGTACCCAACACCACAGCCCAGATATAAGCCTGCCACAAAGGCATTCCATGAGAAGTGAGATAGGCTGCCAACACAACTGTGGCAGCAACAACACTCCCCACCGACAGGTCAACACCACGCGCAATCATGACCAATGTGGCGGCACTCGCTACAATTATCAGAGGGGAAACTTGACGGGCTACATTGAGAAGGTTTGACACCTGAAAGAACCTGTCACTCTGACTTGAAAAGACGATCAACATCAGGATCAGTACCGTTAAAGTGATGGCGGTTTGTAAACGTTGGCGATCCGCCGTTATAAATTTTATGGTTGAATTGATTTTGCCATTTGTCTCAGTTTTTGTCATGCCGCCACCTCCTGGATGAGCATTGATTTTTCCATGATATCTTCTTCTGTCGAGTCCCCGCTAAGTTCCCCTACAATTCGCCCCCCCCGCATAACCAGAATTCGATCTGCCATTCCAAGCACCTCAGGAAGTTCGGAAGACACCAAGATTACGGCCATCCCCTGTTGTGCAAGCTGGTCTATCAGGTTATACATCTCCAATTTCGCACCTACATCAATACCGCGAGTCGGTTCATCTAGGAGCATTATTTTCGACTTCACTGCCAGCCATTTTCCAACAACCACTTTTTGTTGATTTCCACCGGATAGGTATGCAATCACTTGTTGAATAGTAGGGGTTTTAATTTTAAGTTGGTTCACCAACCGATTGGCTAATGTCTCTTCTTTTTCCGTCTGTCTGTGAAGGTTTGGAAATTGGGTCCAAATCATTGCCAGGTTGGTTCGCACCGATTGACGTGCAACAATTCCCTGATTCAAGCGATCCTCCGGCACCAATGCTATGCCAGCCTCAATTGCCTGTTTGGCCGAGGTAATTTGCGAGGTTTGTCCATCGCAGGCTATATTTCCATTCCAAAGTTTGTCGACCCCAAAAACCGCCCTGAGCAGTTCTGTGCGCCCCGATCCCACCAGACCGGCAATCGCCAGAATCTCGCCTTCCCTTAATTCAAAACTGACATCCTGGAGACTTTTATTCTCCAGATGCTCGACCTTGAGAACCACCTTTCCCGGCTGGCGGGTCTTTGGCGGAAACCGAACATTCACTTGTCTTCCCACCATCATGCGCACCAAATCACGCTCGGTTACATCATTGATCCTGTGTGTGCCAACCCATTTTCCATCCTTAAAGACAGTAACCCTGTCTGCAATTTGGAAAATCTCGCTCATACGGTGGGAAACATAGATAATCGATTTTCCCTGAGAGCGGAGGTTGCGTATTACATTAAAAAGATCTTCCACCTCATCCCCATCCAAAGAGGAGGTGGCTTCATCCATCACAACCACATTTGCATTCAGATACAAGGCTTTGGCAATCATTACACCTTGTTTTTCAGCAACCGATAAGTTCTTCACCAGTTCGTCCGGGTTCAGATGTTCAAACCCAATCCGGGAGAGTATTTTGACAGCCCCTTCCCGGGCTCCCTGAAAGTCAAAGAAGAAACCTTTATGAGGTTCCTGTCCTATCATTATGTTTTCCGCAACCGATAGACCGTTTACCACGCTTAATTCCTGAAATATGAACGCAATTCCCAGTTGCTGGGAGGTATGAGGGTTATGAATGTTTACCAGCCGACCATTTACCTCAATCGCGCCACTGTCCGGTTGATGAGCACCCGCCAAGATTTTTACGAGAGTGGATTTGCCAGCCCCATTTTCGCCAATTAATGCATGCACTTCACCGGGGCGGAGTTCAAAATCAACATTATCCAGTGCAGACACTCCTGTAAAGTGCTTGGAAATTCCCTGCATACGAATAAGAAGCTTCGACGGATCGTCACTCGTATCATCAGGGATAGGTGGATGCAAATTGGAGTACTCAAAATCCATATCGGCCTCAATGATTCCTTTTTAGTCTATCACTTGAACAACCACATAAACACAAATCGGACTTCACGATAGGGTTTGGCAAGGCCGGAGGTTCTTGCCTTGAACTTACATGCCTCCAGCCTTGCCGTTTTTCCATAAGAAGCTGGTAATATTTATGCCGGGTTATCTGGTCGGGTATTGAAGATTCACCCAGGTGGAAATACCATCTTCGCTGGGGTTGATCGGCGGATATGAAAGGGCGACCTGGCTGTTTTTATCAACCTTGCCTTCATATGCCAAACCAAGCATAATAAAGGGGGCAACGCTAAAGTCGTAGGGCGGGTAGCCGCTTTCAGCCTTATATGGGCTGTCAGGATTTCCAAGTTCGGCCATGGCGGGGGCAGAACCATCCACGGCAAGCAGGACGCCCCACTCCGCATTATACTTGCCTGCCGCCTTCAGGGCTCGCACTGTTCCCAATGACGAGTCATCATTGATGCCAAAAATGACATTCATGTCGGGGTTGGCCTGAATCAGGTCGGTAGCTGCCGGATTGGCTTTATCAATTACACCTCCGCCATCCACGGTCTGTCCAATCTTGGCCGTTGGAACAACGGAGAGGAATCCATAGTAGAAACCATTTTTCCGGTCCTGAACCTGAGGCAGTTGCGGCAAATCTACAACGCCTACCAAAGCGGGCTTATCGCCAAACATAGCCTTATAATAACGTCCTGCATTGCAACCTGCAAGGCGCGAACCGGTGAAATCATCTGCGAAGACACGAGGAGCAATCTGTTCACGGGGTTGGACGTTATAGGTAATCACAACGATACCGGCTTCCTGGATCTTCTTCACCTGAGCCACGGAGGCATCGCTATCGAGGGGCGCAAAAGCAACAGCATCCGGTTTCCAGGAGATGATATCTTCGACATTTGCCTGGACTGTTCCGGCATCAAAGCCGCCGTCAAATACTCTCAGCTCAAAATTGTACTTCTTCGCAAAATCCTCCCAGTGACCTTTGATCGCTGTGAAGAAGGGTTGACCCAAACCCATAACGGTCAGGGCAACTTTTTTGCCGGTTAATGGGCTGGTTTCCGGAAGGGTAAGCCAGTCGCCTTCCATCGACTCGTAACCACTAAAACCGGAAACTGCAGCCGGAATATCCTTGACAGCTGCGGGGTCAACGGGCTCACACATCTCCGGTGAGAAGGAACTGGCCGCCACCTCTGATGCATTTTTCTTGACAGGGGCCTCGGTGGCCGCGGGAGCCTCGGCGGCAGGGGCTTCCGCCGCAGGGGCTTCCGCCGCAGGGGCGCCACATGCAGTGACAACCATCGAAAAGACCACGATCAGGCTGAACAAAAATAGGAACTTGGATTTCATCTTCGCTACTCCTTATATATTGAATTGAATGGGTTGATTAAAATACAAACAACTTAATACTCAATATTTCGTTGGCTTCCAATTCTTGCGTTATATCAAGTTGGAAACACTTCGGCACCTCCTTTTATACAACTCACCACTATTCCATTCTGTGTCACTAATTACAATGGTCGGACCAAATTACGTCTTGGGAATCAGAATGAACTTGATCCCCTGTCTGTTTCTGAATCGCTCAAAAGCAGATTCCCATTGTCCAATCGGCAAAACAGCACTGACCAGCGGAGAGGTCTGAACCTTTCCACTTCCGAGCAATTTCAAGGCGTGATCCCACGAAATCCATGTTGAAGCAAAAGAATTAATGATATCCACTTCCTTTAAAATTGCCTGATCCCAATTGATCTCCACCGGTTTTCCAAACAATCCAAGCTGGATGAACTGTCCGCCGCGTTTGGAAACTTGAATCCCCAGGTGTACAGCAGCAGCGGCGCCGGAACACTCAAAAACCAGGTCCACCCCTTTTCCATGAGTCAAATCCTGAATAAGATCTGTGACAGGCTGTATATCTACTTGAAAGGTATGCTGAACGCCAAATTGACGGGAGAGTTCCAACCGTTCCACGTCGGATTGCGTTCCTGCCAAAATCACACTTACACCGGCGGAAATCAAGATTTGGGCTGTCAGAAGTCCGATCGCCCCTGGTCCAGTCACAAAGGCAAAATCTCCCGGGCGGGTGGTCGCTTTTTCCAGCACCCCGTGTGTACAACATGCCAGTGGTTCTGTGACTGCACCCGAGATAAAGTCCACATTCTCAGGTAATAATCGGATGTTCCTGGCCGGGACCATCACGTAGCGCGCAAAGGCGCCATCGACCCCGCTCCCAACCGACTTGCGCTGCGCACATAAATTCCATTGGCCCGTCTGGCAAAATTGACAGGAACCGCAGGTGGTGAAATACACCAAACTTGTAACGCGCTGCCCTGTTTGAACCGAGGAGACATCTGAAGCAACCTCGACCACCATGCCACTAAATTCATGTCCCAATATCACAGGCGGGTTGACAGGATATTCACCTGCCTGAATGTGCAGGTCGGTTCCGCAGATACCGCAGGCTTCCACTGCAACGATTACATGCCCAGGGATAAGTACCGGCTCAGGTACATCCTGAACTTCCATTCCGCCAGAACCCGTTGCAAATTTGACCAAAGCCTTCATAAGAAACTCCAAAACCGTCGGTTTGTGGTATGATGACTATACCATATTATGATTATATTCTATCACCTTCAAAATTCAATGTCAATATCTGGGACGAAATTATGACATGAGGTCGGACAGGAGAAAGGAAGGTGACAAAGGCAGGTAGAACGTGGGAGGAGGAATGGGATAGATCAGGCAGAGATAAACGAGGCTGCTGTAAATTTCCAACCCCTTCAGTTTTGAGATTGCTCACACATATACCTAGCGAGAATGCAGGTGTCGCCCACATTGGTTGCGTGAAACCTCCCTGCCAAACCCCGATCAGATTGACACATATCCTGCTCATGCAGAAAACCTTGTTGAGCACACGCGTTTCTACTTTGGAAACAATCGAGGTAACTGAACAGCAAAAAGTATCTGGCAATGCCTCAACCTGATGCGGTTGTACACCGTTGATAGACTAAATCGGGGTTTGCATGGTTACCGTGAAAGCGTTATAATCATCCTCAAGATGGCAATCCTCTCTTTTCGCGACGAAGCTACTGCCGATTTGTACCACGGACGAAATACCGCCCGTGTGCGTCGTTTTACGAATACGATACTAAAGATCGCCTTGCGTAAACTGGATGTGATCAACGCCGCTCACCAGCTTGACGACCTGCGTTCCCCGCCCGCCAATCATCTTGAATCTCTCAAAGGCAATCTATCGGGTTTCCACAGCATTCGGGTCAACGATCAATGGCGCATTATCTTCCGTTGGGATGCTGGCGCGAAAGATGTTTCACTGGTTGACTATCATTAGGAGTAATCATGCTTCCCGAAAATCGAATCCCCACCCATCCAGGTGAAATCCTGCTCGAGGAATTTCTCATTCCGCTGGAAATGTCACAGGTTGCATTTGCGGAACATATCGGCGTGCCTGTACAGCGAGTGAATGAAATTGTGCGCGGAAAGCGCGGTGTTACCCCCGAGTCCGCCTGGCTGTTTGCACAGGCATTCGGAACCTCGCCTGAATTCTGGCTAAACCTGCAAGCAAATTATGATCTTGCGCTCGCCCGCCCAAAACAAAAGATTTCAAGAATACCTGTGCCTGCGTAGAAACCCACCTTGCACAGGTGGCAGGTTAGGATATTTGAAGAAATAAGGCTAAAACGCCTCGACTCCGCCCAGAGTCATTGCCAAACGGCAGGATGAAACCGCCCTTGCGGAATTGATCCTGTGCGAGACAACCACCCTCGGGCTGCGTGTCCAACCGATTCTTTGTTACGAAGCCCAGCGCGAATTTCGTCTAGTGAGCACAAGATATGGCGACGTGAAGGTCAAGCAGAAAGTCATCGATGGGCAGGTGATTCAATCCATGCCGGAATATGATGATTGTGTCCGGTTGGCAAATGAAAACAAGGTCAGTCTGGTTGAGGTCTATGCTGAAATAAACACAAACTTGGAATAGGCCGGCTGTATTACCCCATCATCAATTTTGGGCGATACTGCAACGCCTCCGCCAGATGAGAAGACTGGATTTCCACACTCCCCGCCAAGTCAGCAATCGTGCGTGCCAGTTTCAAGATGCGGTGATAGGCTCTTGCCGACAAGTTGAGTTGACTCATTGCCGCCCGCATCAAACTCTGACCTTCGTCCTGCAACTTGCAGAATTTCCTCACTTCGGCAATTCGCATGTCCGCATTGCAGACAATATTCGATGTCTCGCTGAATCGCTGACTCTGAATCTCTCTCGCCGCCTGAACTCTGGCGCGAATTGAATCGCTGGTCTCACTGGTTCGGTTGCTACTCAACTTTTCATAGTCCACCCGTGGCACCTCAACGTGAATGTCAATACGGTCGAGCAGTGGACCTGAAATTCGTTTTTGGTACTTGGTTACGATGGCTGGCGCACAGGTGCAGGGTTTGAGTGAGTCCCCGTAATACCCGCAAGGGCAAGGATTCATCGCCGCCACCAATTGAAAGTTTGCGGAGAAGGTCAGCGAGCCTTTGGCGCGGCTGATGGTAACAACCTTATCCTCCATCGGCTGGCGCATCACTTCAAGGACTCGCGTCCCAAATTCGGGGAATTCATCGAGGAAGAGAACACCGCGATGAGCAAGCGAGATTTCACCGGGTTTGGGGATGTTCCCGCCACCAACCAATCCTGCATGGGAAATGGTGTGATGCGGCGCTCGAAACGGGCGATGACGAATGAGCGGCGTCCCCGCTGGAAGTTGGTCTGCCACCGAGTAAATACGAGTGACATCGAGTGATTCCTCGATACTCATCTCAGGCAGGATGCCGGGCAGGGCACGCGCAAGAAGGGTCTTTCCACTTCCTGGCGCGCCGGTCATAAGCATGCTATGCCCAAAAAACCGCTGCATTTCACTTCGAGTTCGGCTCTGATTTTATCGAAAACGCCCGATACGAGATGCAAACCTTGTATAGTATGAAAAGTCTGGGCTTGAGAATGAAGCACTTGGCCGAAATTAGCTCAGAATCAAAATAACCACAGCTTTCACGGACTGAACATCTTGGATATCGCAAGGAACAAAGCTAAGGCGCCAACAATCAACAGTAACAAAAACTTTGCAGTGCGGTTAACCTCTCTTTTCCAGCATTCATGACAAAGACCGCAAAAAAAACAGCTCGCATAAATAGTCTGATGAAACCAGCATGTATGGATACCGTCATCAAAATGTTCAGCGCAATATACATTGGAACAAGACGGGCATCTTTCTTGGACAAACTCTTGTATGTTGCCCGTAATTGCCGACGGGTCGTCCGCCGGGGTAGTTATTCTACAACGAAGCCAATATTTCCTTTACATACTTTTCTATTTCCACAGCCGTGCCAAGTGCCATGGCTTGGGCTGCGATCTCGCGTGCTTTGTCATCGGTTAACTTCCCGATCAGGTTTTTAGCTTCGGGGATTGCACGAGGGTTCATGCTAAATTCGTCCAGGCCAAGACCGAGCAGGATCGGGATTGCCCTCGTCATGCCGGCCAGTTCGCCGCACATGCCCGCCCACTTGCCCTTTGAATGCGCCGCATAGATTGTCTGTTTGATGAGACGTAAAACGGAAGGGTGCAGGGGCTGGTACAACCCGGACACTTTGGCGTTGCCGCGATCCACTGCCATCGTGTATTGGGTCAAGTCGTTTGTGCCAAGGCTGAAAAAGTCGGAGGCTTCGGCCAACACATCCACCAGAACGGCAGCGGCGGGAGTCTCGACCATGATGCCGACAGGGACATCCGAGGCAAATTCAACGGAAGCAAGCGCGAGGTCTCGTTTGACTTGTTCGACCACTTCTCGCGCGCGGCGCAGTTCGTCCAAATCGCTGATCATGGGGAACATGATGCGGGCGTTGAATCCCACCGCGGCCCGCAGGATGGCCCGCAGTTGGGTCTTGAACAACTCAGGCTCATTGAGGCTGATGCGAATCGCGCGCCAGCCCAGGAAGGGATTCACTTCCTGAGGGAAAGGCAGGTACGTCGGCGGCTTATCCCCGCCAATATCCAAGGTGCGGACGATGACCGGACGCTGACCCATCACTTCAAAGATGGCGCGATAGGCCGCGAATTGTTTTTCCTCGCCGGGCGGCTGAGTATCTTCGAGATAGAGGAACTCGGTGCGAAGCAGCCCAACCCCTTCAGCGCCGTTTTCGATTGCGACGCGGGCGGTCTCCACTTCGCCAATATTTGCGGCGACTTCCACACGACGGCCGTTTGCGGTATGCGCATCCTTGCCAGCAGTATCTTTGAGAATCTGCAACCTCAATTCACGCTGTTGTTTGATTTCCATGTAACGCTGGATGGTCACATCCTGAGGTGTGATGATCATCTCGCCCGTGCGGCCATCCATCACAAGGTTTACCCCGTTTGCAACCTGATTTAGCAACCCATCTCCCGCGCCGACAATCGCAGGCAGGCCGAGCGTGCGGGCTAGGATGGCGCTGTGGGAGGTGAGTCCGCCCTGTTCGGTGATAAAGCCAAGTGTAAGTTTGGGGTCAAGGCTCGCCGTATCAGAAGGGGTGAGGTCTTCCGCGATGATGATGGACGGTTCCGTGACCGCGCTCAAGGCGGTATCTGGCAACCCAAGCAGGATGCGTAGAATGCGACGTCCGACATCTTTCACATCCAGCGCGCGCGCCGCGAAGAGTTCGCTGTCCATGCCCGCGAGCAGGGCGGCTAGTTCCTCCGTGGCGTTGACCAGAGCCTGCTCGGCTGTCTGACCGATCCCCACAAACTCACGCACCTTGCCTTCAAGCGCGGGGTCAGCCAGCATTTCCTGATGAGCCTCAAAAATAGCCGCTTCCTCCCGCCCTACCCGCTTTTCGATGGCTTCATACAAGCCCATCAATTCAACGCGGGCCTGATCGCGCGCCTCGCCAAAACGGGACATCTCTTCATCCGCTGTGCTGGCCGCACAAACCGGAACGGTCAACTGAGCCGGGATATATACAAAGACCGGGCCGATTGCGATCCCGTCACTGGCGGGGATGCCTTTCAGTGTCCGCTCCGCCATGACTAACTTGCCTCGCCGAAATTCTCTTCGATCAGTTTCTTCAAAGCGGACAGCGCCGCCTCTTCATCCGCTCCCTCGGCTTGAATCTGGATTTCATGATCCATCATCACGCCCAGGGTCAACACCATGATGATGCTTTTCGCATCCACCAACTTGCCGTTGGATGTCACATTGCGGACCTTGATCTGGGAGGAATACTTGTTTGCCGTCTGCACAAACAGAGAGGCGGGGCGGGCATGCAAACCCACCTTGTGTTTTACTCGAATCGTTGTTTCAGCCATGACAGTCTATTTACTCCTTGGGGTTTTCTGTTGAACAATGGTCTCCACCAGCCCGTCCACGGTGAATATCTTTTGGAATGTCTTGACGCTTTTCAGGCGCAGCAATAAGCCATAAGGGGATGAGATAAATGGGAATCGGCCGTCCCGCATACCATCCTCCCACGGGATTTCCCACTTCAGCAAAAGATTGCGGATTTCATTCCTGCTTTTCTTCCCCAGCTTATCGCCATGCGATTGAATGAAGCCGGCAAGAATAAGTTGGGCAACATGAAAATAATTGCGACGCGCAAGAACAACCAGCATGGCATATGCGAACAAAAGAATATTGATCCAAATGCTATGCTGGAGATAAAAATCGAGCAATCTGCTCCCCGCTGTCCCCAGGATTCCTCTGATGAGCGCATCAACCATAAGTCGCATCCGTACGTAAGGGGTGACCGGGAAACCCGGTCACCCCTTACGCCAATAGTATGTAGTTGTTATTCTTTCGGTGCGCCCGCGGCAACTTCCCAGGCGTTGCTATTCTTCAGGTAGAAGAACATCGCAACGGCGAGAAGGGCGGCGACGATGATCAGGCCAAACACACCCGCGAAATTCACCAGTTGGGCAAAGAGCGCCGGGGGCCACAGGAAGCCGTCCGCGATGCTGGTGATGGACAGGGCGTTTTCAGGCATGGCAAATCCGGCATCCAAAGCGGCGGCGGTGAAGAGCGGCGTCATCCACGTGGCAAGATAGAAACCGACTAGAAGTTCCAGCGTGCCCGCGATGACCATGCGGACGATATTGCCGCGCATGAGCGGAGCGAACATCGCCACAACGAAGGGGATCACTGCCAGGTCGGCAAACAGAATCACGCGGCTGCCCGGCAGAATGAGGGAAAGCAGGATGGCGATCGGGACCAGGAGTAGTGATGTCGAAATGGCGGCTGGGTGACCAATCAGAATGGCGGAGTCCAGACCAATGTAGATTTCGCGGCTTCCGGCGCGCTTCTGCATGAATTCACGCGCGGCTTCGGAGACCGGCATCAGGCCTTCCATCAGGATGGAGACCATGCGCGGAAGAAGCAGCATAACCGCGGCCAGGTTCATGCCAAGCCCAAGGACCTTGACCAAAACGGTCTGGAAGTCACCAGCATTGTAGAAACCAAGAATGCCCAGGATCAGACCGATGATCAAGCCGAGGATCACGGGTTCGCCCATGACACCAAAGCGCTTGCGGATGGTCTCAGGATCAGCTTCCATCTTGTTCAAGCCGGGGATCTTGTCCACGAGCCAGTTCGTGAAAATGGCAAATGGCACGCCTGGGGCGGTAGTGAGATGTGGGATCGAAATGCCGGGCAATCCGTAGAAGGACTGAACCGCCTTGGCAGTCCAATCTCCCAGGAAAAGTCCCAATGCGGCTGCCAGTGCGGCTGCAATCAAACCATACGCCAGACTGCCGCTGACGGCAGCGACCATCGAGCCGATGAAGGCAAAGTGCCAGAAATTCCAGATATCGACATTGAGGGTCTTGGTCCAGCGCAGGAAGAGCATAACCACATTGACCAGGATGGCGATCGGGATGACCCACAAACCGACCTTGGTACCGAAGGCAATCGCCGCGGCGGAGGGCCACCCCACATCCACCACATCGCGGGTGATGCCCAGGTTCTTCACCAGCGCCTGTCCAACTTCAGACAGGGCGCCCCACATCAAACCAATGACCAGGTTGATGCCGATGAAGGCAATGCCGATGACCACGCCGGCGCGGAATGCCTTGCCGGGTTTGGCGCCCAGAACAAGCGCGACAATGAAGATGATGATCGGCAGGGCGATGGTGGCGCCGAGGCTGTCAAGCACCGCCTTTAGGGCTGTCAAAAAACTATCCATGTTTCATTCTCCTTCTAATTTTGATGATTTTATTGCAACTTAAGAACTAGGAGTTCAAAGCCTGAATTATCTGTTCAATAACCGCCTCCTTTCCCATTCCGGTCAGAAAAGCCAGAGTTTGAATTACGGGCACCCCAAGATTTCCCGGCAGGGGCGTCGTTGTGACAACCAAATCCACGCCGGATATCATGCTCGCCACCTCGGAGGCTTTGCACTGACGGGTAACCACATCAATCCCGCGGTCACGCAGAATCTCCTCGATGGATTTCGCCACAACCGTGGAAGTGGCAACAGCCGTACCACAGGCAACCAGAATTGTTTTTCGCATTGGCATAAGGGTCTCCTTTCTATCCTTTCAAGGGGTGAAACATTCCTGAGTTCATGAGTGATCTTGCGAAAATGTGGCCTGGACCTCCTCAAAGTCATTGGCTGACATCAGACTGTCGATGAGCACGGGGTTTTGCAGAATTCCTGCAATTTCCTGAAGCATCTCGATCTGTGCCTTGGGCTGATCCAACGCCATCACAAACACAAGCTGGCAGGGAACGGCTTCCTCGGGGGAGATCATGTTTTGAAATGTCACCGGCGCGGACAAGGTCGCCATCGCCAGACCGGGCTTGATGACATGCTCCACTTCGGTATGCGGGATTGCCGCATTAACATCGCCGCTCAGGGGCAGGCCGGTCGGCAGTCTGCTTTCGCGGTCGAGGGCAGCGGGCACAAACGTCTCGTGGACATAGCCCGCGTCAAACAATAGATTCCCAAGATGGGTGATCACATCCTTTGAGTCGCCCGCCGTGTAGTGCAGGGCAACCGAACTTGGGACCAGGAAATCCAAAATATTCATGGCAGCAACTTTCTAAAATAATAGCATGTTCGGGGCTTCGATTCCAGTCACAAGATCGGAAAGGAAGCGGGCGGCGACGACTCCATCGATCACGCGATGGTCGGCAGAGAGAGTCAGCGACATCATCGGGCGGACCTCCACCCGATCCTGATCGTCCACGACGATGGGTTTTCGCACCGCGCTTCCGACTGCGAGGATTGCGCTTTCAGGCGGGTTGATCACCGCACGGAACTGGCGGATGCCGAACATGCCCAAATTGGAAATGGTGAATGTGCCGCCTTGTACATCACTGAGTTTGAGTTTGCTCTCGCGCGCCCTGTCAGCCAGTTCGATCAACTGCATGTTGATCTCACTGACGCCCAGCCGGTCGGCTCCCTTGAGGACAGGAACCACCAGCCCCTGCGAAACCGCCGTGGCGACGCCAATATTCACATCCTTCCACAGGGAAATCGAATCGCCGTTGAATGAGGCATTGATGTACGGGTTGCGGATCAGCGCCCACGCGACAACCTTGATCATCAGGGCAGTCACAGTAATCTTTGGTTGCCCCAATTTTTCGGCTTGCAGATTGAAACGCTTGCGGGTGTTTTCCGCCTCCGTCATATCCACTTCCACGGTCAAGGCGATGTGCGGGGACTCGTGGAAACTCTGTTGCATACGTTCGGCAATCGTGCGACGGATGCTCGTCAGCGGAACGACTTCTGCTTCGCGCCCATTGACCTCTGTGATAGCCGACGGCGCGGAACTGGCCGCCGCCGACACATCGGCAGATTGCACACGTCCGCGCGGACCCGAGCCTGACACTGCTTCGAGAGCCACTCCGCTCTCACGTGCCACACGGCGCGCGGCGGGTGTTGCGGGAACGGTCACTCGGCCGGCGTCCTTCTGACTGGCGATGAATCGCTCCACATCTTCGCGTGTGATCCTGTCGCCTGAGGCTGAAACTTTGGATAGGTCGACCCCCTCCTCTTTCGCCATGCGCATCGCCACTGGCGTGGCATTCACAGACAAAGGCTGCGGGGAGGCAGCGGCTTGGGGCGTGGAATCAACCTCCGGCTTGGGTGAATCCGCTTTCGGGAGATTGGTCAGCGCCTCGCCTTCCTTCAGGATGTAGGCGATCACCTGTGTCACCGGGACGACGTCTCCGTCCTTGAACAGAATCCCCGCGAGTGTTCCAGATGCCGGGGACGGGACGTCAATTGCCACCTTTTCGGTTTCCACAGTGAGGACGGTTTCATCAGCCTTGACGAAGTCGCCTTCCTTTTTAACCCAGGAAATGATGGTGGCTTTTTCCTGATCCATATCGAACTTGGGCATGATGAATGGGGTCGGCATTATATTCTCCCTTCCACCATGTCGCGGATCTCCTGCTCGATCTCGGAACTCTGCGGAATGGCGATCTTTTCCAAGCCACGGTTATAGGGGATGGGGATGTCCTTGCCACCAAGGCGACGCACAGGTGTGTCGATGTAATCAAAGGCCGGGCTGCCAACGACGGACGCGATCACCTCACCGGCCCATCCGCCCGTCCGACAGGCTTCATGCACCACAAGCAGGCGTCCGGTGCGCCTGACAGAGTTGATGATGGTCTCGGTGTCGAGCGGCAGCAACGTGCGCGGGTCGATCACCTCGACTTCGATCCCGTCCTTTGCAAGGTTTTCGGCAACTGCCAGGGTCTTCATGACCATGATGTTGTTGGCCACGACCGTGATATCGCGACCGGGACGTTTGATCTCGGCGACGCCGATCGGGATTGTGTAATCGCCCTCCGGCACTTCGCCCTTTGTTTTATAGAGAATCTTGTGTTCCACAAAACACACAGGGTTCGGGTCACGGATGGCTGAGAGCATCAATCCCTTGGCGTCGTAAGGCGTTGACGGGTTGATCACCTTCAAACCCGGGAAATGCATCAGGATGCTTTCGAGCGACTGCGAATGCTGGGAAGCCGCACCGGCCCCGGATCCGCCGGGCATACGAATGACAATCGGAACATTGGTGCGCCCGCCAAACATAAAGTGCATCTTGGCGGCCTGGTTGACGATCTGATCCAACGCCAGGAAGACAAAATCCATGAACATGATCTCGGCCACGGGACGCATTCCAAGCAGGGATGCGCCGATGGCGGTGGCGACAATGGTCGCCTCGGAAATGGGCGTCTCACGCACACGCTCCGGGCCGAACTCGTCGAGCATGCCATGAGTCAACCCGAATGCGCCGCCATAACGGCCGATGTCTTCGCCCAGCAGGAAGACGCGCTCGTCCCGTTTCATCTCCTGCCACAGCGCCTGGCGGATGGCTTCAAGGTAGGATATCTCAGGCATAGACATACTCCAACACGGTGGAAAGATCGGGTTCGGGGGAGGCTTCGGCGAATTCCACGGCCTTGACGATCACCTGCTCAGCCTGGTTGTCAATTTCCTGCGCCTGCGCTTCATCCAGAATTTCAGATTGAAGCAAATGCTTCGTAAACCGCATGATCGGGTCGCGGTTTTGCTTCCAATCTTCGATCTCCTCCCTGGAGCGATATAGATTCCTGTCGCTCTTGGAGTGACCGAAGTAGCGGTAGGTGATCGTCTCGACGAAATAGGGTCCCTTGCCCGAGCGGACATGCTCCGCCGCCGTCTTCATTGCCTCATAAACTTCGACCACATCGTTGCCGTCCACACAGGCCCAGGGGATGCCATAGGCGTCGCCGCGCTGGGCAATCGGCAGTTTGGATGTGGCGCGTTCCACATCCATGGACATGCCGTATTTATTATTTTCACAGACATACAGGATGGGCAGTTTCCACAATGCTGCCATGTTCATGGCTTCATGGAAGACACCCTCATTGGCAGCTCCATCGCCAAAGACGCAAATGCATATTTCGTCCCGTTTCTGCATTTGAAGCGCCAGACCCACACCCACCGCCTGGGGAATCCCTCCGCCCACGATGCCGTTTGCCCCCAGGTTATGGGATTGAAAATCGGCGATATGCATCGAGCCGCCGCGCCCGTGGTTGTAACCGGTATCCCTGCCAATAAACTCAGCCATCATCAGGTTGATGTCCGCGCCCTTGGCGATGAAATGACCGTGTCCGCGGTGATGGTTGATAAAGTAATCATCCTGACGTACCGCCAGACTGATACCCGCCGCCACAGCCTCCTGCCCGGCTGAAAGATGCATCGTCCCGTGAACTTTTCCGGCTGCGTACAATTTGTCCGCCATTAACTCAAAGTGGCGGACGGTGGCCATCGTCCGATACAACCCGATCAATGTCTCATCCTTGAGTTTCAAGCGTGATACCTGATCTCTAAAAGATTCCCGGTCAACCTCCATTTTTTCTTTATTCCTTTCCTTCTGCTTTGTCATGGTAACCTCATCCAGTCTTCGCCAGATTCAAAACCTTTCTGGCTGTAATGTTATCGGTCACAAGCACATTGACATGCCTGTTCCGTAATGCTCCCAAAATCGCGTCCTCCTTGCCGATGCCACCGGCAACGCCGAGCCGAACCGGGATGGACAGCAGGTCATTTCGACGAATGGACACCAGCCGCTCTGAGAAGTGATCGGCAGCCGGGTTGCCGTTGATATCGAAGTGCAGGCCGCACACATCACCAACCGCCCCGTCACGGCGCACATCATCCAGTTCCCTGCGCGAAATATACCCGGCGAGATGAAAGCTTGAATACTCCGGAGATGTGGAACCTATGCCAAGCAAGGCTACATCTGTCTTCTTTCCAAGATTGATCGTCTCCTTGACAGGTTTGCTCGCCAGCAGGGACCTGGCCATTTCCGCATCCTGACACAGATATGGGGCATTCAGGTAATAAGCCTCTCCGCCCAATTTTTCCGAAAGACGCGACACCAGATCGTGACCGTCATATTCCATATTTCGCGCGCCCATTGCTCCCACCAATTGAACCACCTTTACGGAAATAGGCGCGGAGACTTCCAAGGCATCCACAGTTGCGCTGATGGATGTCCCCCAGGCCAGCCCCAGGACCTTGTTAGGCGCGAGGTATCGCTTGAGTACAACAGCGCCGGCCTGTCCCAATAAACGAGTGAGCAGCCCGCCCGTAGTACCTGCTGTGATCACATAGGCATCCAGCAGATTAAAAGCCTGTATTAGTTCCCTCTCCAAATCATGATCTGATTTTAAAGGGCGATACACACGGATTTCCACAATCCCCGCTTCACGCGCCTCTGTCAGCATGCGTGAGATCATGGACCGTGTCACGCCGACGGTTTTTGAAATTTCAGCCTGGTTCTTATTTTCGAGGTAATACATTTCGGCAACATCTGCCAGTAGGCTTGCGCGGTCTTCAGAAGGTTTCTGTTCAGACATCTTGGCGGTTCCTTTGGTCAAACCTCAAATCAAAACACGTTTGATTGCCGTCTCCAAAGTTTCAACGAACATATCGATCTCTTCCTCTGTTGTCGGCAGACCGAGCGAAATTCTCAAGGATGCTTCGATTTGCTTTCCCGGCAGTCCTATGGCGGTCAACACATGCGAAGGTTCAATGTCCTGCGACGTGCAGGCTGACCCCATTGAGGGTTCAAGGTCTGTTGCACACGTTCGCGAGGCGTCATGGCTTCTGGCATGGTTTCGCTCCAGGCTCAAAATTGGTTTCACATAAGTGAATAGAAATTCACTTATGTGAGTTTATCATTACAACACTGAAAGGTCAATAGGGTTACGCTAAAGTTCCGGGTTGATGACCAGTTTAATGACTTCTCCAGCGATCATTTTTCGCAGGGCATCCTCTACCTGTTGGAGCGGTATTTCACCACTCAGCAGGGGCTTCATGTTCAATTTTCCGCTTGTAATCAACTCAAACGCCTCCTGGGCGTCCCTTACAGTTCCGCCGTGCATGTTGAGTAGATCGATCTCGCCGTAATGAAGCCGTGCCGCGTCGAGTTCCACTTTTTCTCCGCCGGGCAATCCCCCAAACCACAAAACACGTCCCCCTTTACGAACCATATCCACCGATGACTCCCATGTATCTTTCTTTCCCGCGCATTCGATCACTATATCTGCCCCGTAACCAGCTGTCAGATTATGAACCGATTCGGTTGGATCCACCTCTTTTGCATTGACAATTTCCGTCGCCCCAAGTTCCCTGGCGACATTTAACCGCGCCGAACTCCGACCAATGGCAATGATCTTTTCCACTCCAGAAATTTTCAGCAGTTGGATGAACATCAAACTGATCGGACCGCCCGCCCCGATAATTGCCACTGTTTCCCCGGGTTTGGCCGCCACTTTGTGCCATCCGTGGACAACTGTCACCAGCGGCTCCAGAAGCGCCGCCTCGGCATAGGAAATATGGGACGGAATTTCGAAGGTGTTTCTTCGGACGATGGACTCTGGAATAATCATATACTCAGCGAATGCGCCAAAGTTATAGGTCAGGTTTTCGCACAGATTCCCTTGTCCGCGCAAACAATAAAAGCATTCCCCACACTCGGCAAACACATTTGCGGTCACACGCATGCCTGCCCGGAAGTTCGTCACCCCTTTTCCGATCATAACCACATCCCCGCTGAACTCATGTCCAAAAACAAACGGCGGCGGAAATTTCGGATGCCCTCGGCGATACATTTTAACATCCGTTCCACAGGTGGTTGCAGCGCGGATTTTCACCAGCAACTCGCCGGCTTTGGGTTCCGGCAACGGTATCTCGCGCAGTTCGACATGCTCCGGCCCAAGATAAAAAATGGCTTTCATTTGGTTTGTCATGCAACTCCGGTTGACAGCGGTATCGTTTCAGAATAGAATAATCACATATGTGATATTATACTCACAAATGTGAACAGGAGTCAAGCATGGTCAAAATTCAACTCGCTCTGGATACCCTCGTTGCCGAAGACGCTCTCCGACTCGCCTCTCTAGCTGCGCCATATGTGGATATTCTCGAAGCTGGCACACCCCTTATCAAATCTGTGGGCATCGGGATTGTGACCCGCTTGAAAAATGCCCATCCGGACAAAATCATTCTTGCTGACCTGAAATCAAGCGATGTAGGCGCGTATGAGGCTGGCATGGCATTCAAGGCCGGAGCAGATATTGTCACCACGCAGGGAATTACAACAACGGCGACCATCTCCGAAGTTCAGCGCGAAGCGGATAAATGGAATCGCCGCGCCGAGGTGGATATGACCGGTGTCAAAGACCCTGTTACGCGCGCGAAGGAAATCAAGGCGGTGGGAGTAAACTACATTCTTTACCATCGTAGTATTGACGAGGAAATGACGATTGGCGCCTCGTGGAACAATGAAACCGTGCAAACGGTTCAGGAACTTTGCGGGCTGGGAATGGATACAGCAATTGCCGGCGGCATCAATGCCGAAATTCTTTCGATGCTCAAAGGTATTCCGCTTTACAGCATTGTCGCAGGACGGGGTATCACTTCCCAACAGAATCCAGGAGAGGCCGCACGCGCCTTATCGCGGTGTGTGCGGGAACTCTGGCCCGGTTGAGATGGTCGAGATCAGCGCATCCCTGCTGGCCGCGGATTATGCTCAACTGGGACGGGAGGTAAAACGGGCAGAAGCCGCGGGTGTTGACTCATTTCATTTTGACATGATGGACGGGCACTATGTGCCCAACCTGGCTTTTACCCCGCAACATTTAACGGCCTTGCGGTCATATACACACCTCCCCTTTTGCACGCATCTCGAACTCACAAACCCGGATGAAGTACTTTCGAAATTCTCGACACTCGACACAGATATGATCATTGTTCAAAAGGACACACTCCCGAATCCTGAAAAGACTTTTGAGTTAATTAAGAAACGGGGATGCAAGGTTGGCTTGGGACTTAGCCCGGTCGATTCTATTGAAAATTGCGCCTCCTATTTTTCACAAATCGACCTTCTATTGATATTGGGAGTTTTCCCAGGCTTTGGCGGACAGATAATGCAGCCCAATACGATCGCGAAAATCGCTTTGGCAAGAAAGATCTCCACAGACTTGAACGCCGCCATCACCATTGCAGTTGATGGTGGTGTGAATCA
>Ga0233425_10003030_pt1 | contig 31561 bp, 25 predicted proteins | sample Watercolumn_Towu_2_FD_181712 | JGI IMG/M metagenome (GOLD analysis project Ga0233425, IMG submission 181712) | Freshwater microbial communities from Lake Towuti, South Sulawesi, Indonesia - Watercolumn_Towuti2014_140_MG | ecosystem: Environmental > Aquatic > Freshwater > Lake | place... | reverse complement strand
GAGCCGTTTGCCAAGCTGGATAGCGGTCGCCACGTTGAACTTGGCATGCACCTCGACGAGGATGTCGACGTCCGGGCCGACGGCTTCCCTTACCGCCGCGACTCGGTCCTCGGCGATTTGCGCCTCCCGCAGCGAAATGTTGAAGAAGTTGTCCTGGGCGAAGGGGTCGAACTTCATGGCGGTGTAGCCCATGGCGACCACCTTCCGCGCCTCCTCCGCGTTCTGCTCGGGAGTGCCCGGGTTCGTGTACCAGCCGTTGGCGTAGACACGGATGCGCCGGGAATGGGCGCCTCCGAGCAGACGGTACACCGGCTGGCCGAGGATCTTGCCTTTGAGGTCCCACAGCGCGATATCGATGGCAGAGAGCGCCGTCATCGCGACACGCCCGCCTCGCACGAGGTAGTCGTTGTGCAGCCTGGTCCAATGGACCTCTGAGTCCAGCGGCTCCTTGCCTGCAAGGTACTGATCGGACCACTCTTTCAACAGCGCGATCACGAGGCTCTCCTGGCCGAGGATGCTTCCCTCGCCGAGCCCGTACAGGCCAGGCTCGTCGGTCAGGACCTTGACCAGCAGCCAGTTACGCCTCGCGTTGTGGTGGCGGGAGTTGAAGGTGATCGTCTCGATGCCGGTGATCTTCATGGCTGGCCGGCAGTATAGCCGCCGTCTTCGCTCGGGGTGATACTCTCTGCCCCCATGACGGCGAGCAGCGAACTCGGCAAGGCGGTGTGGTCGGCCGCCGAAGCCGCCGCCCCGCACGCCCGCAACCTGCGCGAGCGCATTCACGCGAATCCGGAACTGAGATTCCAGGAACATGCCACCGCAGAGCTTTGCGCACGGGAGCTGGAATCGCTAGGCGTCGAGGTCCGGCGCGGGGTTGGCAAGACGGGCGTCGTGGGCGTGTTGCGAGGCAAGGCGACCGGTCGGCGCGACCGATGCGTGGCGCTGCGGGCGGAGATGGACGCCCTGGCGATGGACGACCAGTGCGGACGGCCGTTCGCGTCGAAGAAGCCGGGCGTTGCGCACCTGTGCGGGCACGACGTTCACGTGGCGTGCCACCTGGGCGTTGCGCGGGTGCTGGCGGGGATGCGCGAGCGGCTTGTCGGCGACGTGAAGTTCATGTTCGAGCCGGCCGAGGAGAACACCCCGCCGGGAGATATCGCCGGATCGGAGGCGATGATCCGCGACGGCGCGCTGGATGCCCCCAGGCCGACCGCGATCTTCGGCGGTCATGTGTACCCGGACTGGCCGGCCGGCTCGATTGCGTTGCGCGCCGGGTCGTCGTTCGCCGGCAACGACCGCGTACGCCTCACGATCGTCGGCAAGGAGTCCCACAGCGCAGTCGCCAGCACCGGCATCGACGCCATCGTCGTCGCGGCCCACGTCGTCACGGCGGTCCAGTCGTTTGCCGCCCGCGAGCTGCCGTCGGAAGAGTCGGCCAGCCTCCACTTCGGCACGATCTCGGGTGGCCGCGCCTCGAACCTGCTTGCCGAGACGGTGGACCTGAGCGGCACGTTCCGCGTTTCCGACGAAAAGCTCAGGGACGAGCTGCCCGCCCGGGTCGAGCGGATCATCAAGGGCGTGTGTGACGCGTTCGGCGCGAAGTACCGCCTCGAGTACGTGTCCCGTTCGCTGCCTGCCGTGATCAGCACTCCGCGCGAGGTCGAGATCATGACCGCGGCGGCGACGGAGGTCCTGGGACCCGAAAACGTGATCCGCATGCGCCACCCCAGGCTGGCGGCGGACACGTACCACCACTGGCTCAAGCACATGCCCGGTGTCTTCTACATGGTCGGGACGGCGAGCGCCGATCCCGCGACACGCTGGCCCTCACATCACCAGAAGTTCGATGTCGCCCCGGAGACCTTCCCGGCCTTCATCGGGGCGGTCGCCATGACCACGATCCGCTACCTCGAAAAAGGAGACGTCCGATGAACGCAGCCGAACTCAAGTCGCGGCTCAAGTCTGGAGGCACGGCGTTCGGCTGCATGGTGACGCTCGTCAGAAATCCACGCTTCGCGACCGTGTTCGCTGGCGGCGGCATCGACTACGTCGTGATCGACACCGAGCACTCGTCGCGCGATCGCGGCGAGGTCGCCGACCTCGTATGGACGCTCAAGGCCGTCGGCGTGGTGCCGATCGTGCGGGTCGCCAGCACGATCCCGTATCTGGTCGCCGTGGCCCTCGACGCCGGCGCGTCCGGCGTGCTCGTCCCGTACTGCGAGCGGGTGGAAGACGTGAGGGAGTGCGTCGCGGTCGCCAACTGGCACCCGCTCAAGGGAGAGAACCTGAAGAAGGCCATGGCCGGCACCCACGTCAGCGACGCCAGCAGGGAGTACCTGGCCAACCGCCACAAGGATGGCATCGTGATCATCGGCATCGAGAGCGAGCCGGCCTATCGCAACCTGGATCGGATCATGGATGTCGGCGGCATGGACGCGCTGTTCATCGGCCCGAACGACATGAGCACCTCGCTGGGCACGCCCGACAAGTTCGACCAGCGTTACTGGGACGTATGCGCGGACATCGTGAAGCGGGCGGAGGTGCGCGGGCTGCCGACGATGATCCATCACCAGACGCCCGAGACGGCTATGAAGTCGATCGAAGTGGGCGCCCGGTTCGTCCTCTACTCCAGCGAGGGAAGACTCTTGCAGCGACAGATGCAGAGCGACTTCACGGCCCTGCGGACTGCCGCGGGCAAGCGGTTCGGCGGCGCAACGGCAGGAAAGGTCAAGGACACGATCGAGACGGTGTAACTACACCCGCATCTTGAAGACGCGGAACGACTCGGCGTACCGGTAGCCCCGCAGCGAGCCCGACCGGGCCCGCCACTCCCGCAACCGGCTCTCGGCCCGCTCGCCATCGACCTGGCTCACGTGTGCCTTGAGCGCCTTCACGGCGGTACTCAGGTCTTCCTCGGTCAGCTCGACCCAGTGGTTAGCGTTGCCGCCCATCGTGATCCAGACCTCGCGCACCTTGTGCGGCTCGAGGCCCTCCTTGATCAGGTCGGGGTACGTGAGGCGGTCGCGCGAAGTCGGGTACGCAGCCGACAGCGCGGCCTCACCCGCCGCCAGGTGGTCCGGGTGGCCCAGATACGAGTTCCCTTCGAGACTGCGGTTCGGGTTGGGGCAGATGAGGATGTCGGGCCGGTGGACGCGGATCGCGCGGACGATGTCTTTGCGCAGCTCCAGGCTGGGCGTCAGATACGAGTCCGGGTAGTTCAGGAACACCACGTCCTTGAGCCCCAGGATCTTCGCGGCGTCGAGTTGCTCTTGCCGCCTGATATCCGCCAGCCGCTCCGGCGTCATACCGGGCTCGTCTGAGCCTTTGCTTCCGTCGGTGCAAAGCACGTAAACGACGTCCCACCCCTTGCGGGTCAACTGGGCCACCGTGCCGGAGCAGCTGTACTCGGCGTCGTCCGGGTGTGCCATGACGACCATGGCACTGCTGTAGGGCTTCTCGTTATCTTCTCCGGTCATGCGCGCTCCAGTAAAAAAACGGATTCTAGTCACTAGCTCCGGGCGCGGGCAACCTGCTGCGGCCTGGCCGTTGGCCGCTTGAACATGTCGTCAGCCGACTCGCCGGCCGCGCTGCGAAGCGCCCGGATGTTGCCGTCGTGCATCTCGTAGACCTCGTCGGCAAGGTCAAGCAGAGTCTGGTCGTGGGTGGTCGCGACGATCGCAAGGCGGTCGCGATGGACCATCTGCTGGAACAGCGAAAAGATCGCGTGCGCGTTGGTCGAGTCGAGCTCGCCCGTGGGCTCGTCGGCGAGGATGACCGCGGGCCGGAGGGCGACCGCGCGGGCGATGGCGACGCGCTGCTGCTCACCGCCCGAGAGCTCATAGGGGCGGTGGCGGGCGCGGCGCAGCAGACCGACCATCTCGAGCACCTCCTCGGCGCGGGCCGAGCGCGTGCGGGCGTCGATGCCGGCGATGCGGAGGGGGAGCTCGACGTTCTCGTAGGCCGATAGCAGCGGCAACAGGCCGAACGACTGGAAGACGAAGCCGAGCTTGTGCCGGCGGAGGTCGACCAGGTCCTTCTCGCCGAACTTCGCGAGATCCCGGCCTTCGAAGAAGACCTGTCCCGATGTCGGGCGGTCGAGGCCGGCGAGCAGGTTGAGGAGCGTCGTCTTGCCCGACCCCGAGCGTCCGACCAGCGCGATGAAACGGGCGGGCAGCACATCGAGGCTGACGTCGCGCACCGCGTGAATCTGCTCGCCGGCCAGCGTGTAGACGCGGCTCGCCGCCTGGGCGGAAATCAGCGATTCTGGTGTGCTGGGCATCTACTCCTCCGACGGCCGCAGGACGACCGTGCCGTTCGAAGCTTCGACAATTACCCGCTCGCCCAGCCCGGCTGCCTCCATCACGCTCTTCGGCACCTGCACCCGCCCGCTGGCGTCGACGATCTGGAACTCGCGCGTGCGCTCGGCCTTGCCGCCTATCCGGCGCTCGTAGTTCACGACCCGCCGTATCTCGGTGCTCGTCTTGCCGTCGCGGATCGCTACCGCCCGCTCCACGCTCGCCGCGATGGCCGGGTCGTGCGTGACGATCACGATCGTGGTGCCCAGCTCCTGGTTGACGCGATTCAGGAGCTGGAGCACCTCTGCGCCCGTGATGTCGTCGAGCTCGCCGGTCGGCTCGTCCGCCAGCAGGAGTGGTGGCCGGTTGGCCAGCGACACCGCAATCGCTACCCGTTGCTGCTCGCCACCTGACAGCGTTTCCGGCCGGTGCCTCAACCGCCGTCCCAGACCGACCAGCTCCAGCAGCTCGGTGGCGCGCGTGCTCCGCTCATCGCCGGGGATCCCGGCCAGGATCATCGGAAGCTCGACGTTCTCGATCGCCGTCAGATACGGAAACAGGTTGCGAGAGGTCTGCTGCCAGATGAACCCGACCTCCCGCCGCCGGTACTCGACTATCTCCTTCGCGGTCATGTTCAGCAGATCGTACTGGCCGACTCTGACCGTCCCGGCCGAAGGAGCGTCGTAGCCGGCCAGGATGTTCAGCAGCGTGCTCTTGCCGCTGCCGGACGCACCGACGATGGCGATTATCTCGCCGCGAGCCACCGTGAGGTCGAGCCCGCGCAGGGCCACCACCTCCAGGTCCGCCACCTTGTAGATCTTGAAGACGTCGTTACAAAGGATGTACGGCGCCGAATCCATCGACTGCATCGACCGCTACCTCTCTCCGAGCCGCAACACACGGTGAACCGACATCCGGTACACCGAATAGAGGACTACCGCAATGACGCCCGCAAACACGGCGGCAACCAGTCCAAACGTGATCGCCAAGGCTCTCCAGTCGATCTCGAGGATCATGGGCGGCACCACGCGCAGGCCCTCGCCCGAAGTGCCCAGATACGGCATGATGGTCGCCCCCAGCCGGGCGCCCATGAAGGCGCCGATCGCGATCCCGGCGCCGATCACCAGCAACTGCTCGAGCGTGACGAGGGCGAACAGCTGCCGCATCGACAGACCGGTTGCCCTCAGCAGCGCGAGCTCGGTCTGCCGCGTGCGGAATGTCACCTCAGCGTGGACGATGAAACCGATCGCGCTTACGAGCAGCACCGTGAAGAATGCGATGGCGAGAAGCGCCCGCCAGCCTGCCGACACCAGCGGATCGACCGCGGCCGCCTTCAGTTCGTCGTCCAGGCTGATCACATTGCCCGCCCGGACAGACATGGTCGAGAGGGCGGTATTCAGTTCCGCGCGGCCGACGCCATCCACCGTCCTGAGCCAGACTTCGTTGGGCACGAGCCCGTCGGTCGTGCGGCCGACGCTGGTCGCACGGGCGAGCGAGCGGCCGTCGATGATCACGAATGGCGCCTGGTACGGGTCAAGGGTCGGGAAGTACGGTACGACGCCGGCGATCATCACGGCGAAGCTGTCCTGGCCGACCGAGACGTCGACCAGGTCGCCGATCTCGTAGCTCCCTGCCTCGATCAGCGACGGGCTGACGAGCGCGGTCATGGGCTGCGGACGGCCGCCGGGCACCGGCCCGCGTAGCTCGCCGACCGTGCTCGAGGACCACGCGAATCGCGCGATGCCCGGCTGGGCGGCGCCGCTCCGGTCGACGGCAGCCTCTAAGGTATCGGCGACGGCCTCGTCTACCTTCACCAGCACGCCCCAGCCCGACAGGTCGTCGAAGTCCTCGATGACGAGGTCGCCGCCGCTGCCGGCCACGCTGACGCGCAGGTCGTCGATCTCGAACGCCCCGCCGCGGATCGTACGGGACCGCCGGGGGTCGGCGGGCGTGACGCCGATCGCTTCCAGACGGAGCGGCGGGCTCGGCGTCGTCGTGCCGAACGACGGCCCGCCGACCAGCCAGGCGCCGACCCGGCACCACGGCGGCGGCGCCTCGGGGTCACCGGCTTCGCACGGGAACCGTGCGCCGCTGTTCGACGACGGCGCGAGCGTGCCCAGCGTATAGGTGAAGAAGCGGCCGTCGCTGTCGGACACGCGGGCGACGAGACTGGCATCCACCCTCCGCTCCGTGGGCCGCACGAGGGCGGAGATGTACTCGGCGCCGTCCGGCAGGGCGATGCCCTTCGACTCGAACGAATCGACCCGGGCGACCGTGTCAGCGAATGCGCCCCCGGTGAAGTCGCTCCTTGACCACGCGACGTCTGCGAACGTCCTGGGATCCACGCCCAGCACCTGCACGAAACCCCCGCTCTGCTGGGACACGACCGACCCGTTCCCCCTGAACGCCGGGGAGACGACACTGGCCACTCCCGTTCGCTCGATCTCGCCGGCCGGGTTCATCGACTGGCCGCGCCTGATCGGCGAGAAGTTCCGGATCCTGTATTCGGCGCCGGTCTCGTAATGGACCCGGTCGGAGAAGCTGCGTTGAAGCGTCGCTCCAAAGCTGGCAGCGAACACGCCGAGCCCCGCGGTGAGGATCAGCAGCAGCGAGAGCCGCGCGTGGTGGGCCGGGTTGCGGGCCATCTGCCACAGGCCGAGGATCATGGTGGGCGACGCGACCCGTGAGAGCCACCGGCTCGACAGCAGCCGCCCGAGCCAGTCCATCGCGATCGGGAATAAGCGGAGCAGGACGATGCCTGCCGAGACGAGGAACATCGCCGGCACGGCCAGGACCAGCTGGTCGACCACGACGTCGCCAAGCAGCCGCACGGCCACGAACGAGCCTTGCTTCGAAAGCTGCCAGAAGAAGAACATCACCACCCCGAGCACCCCGAGGTCGAGGTAGTACCGCTGGAAGACCGGAAGCCGCGGGGGCCTGGCCGCGCCCTGGCGGAACGCCAGCAGCCCGACGCGCGCGGCCCGCAGGGAGGGCACGAGCAGGGCGACGAGGCCGAGGGCGGCCCCGATGGCGCCCATCCGGTACACGGACCAGGTGAGGCGCACCGGCAGGAGCGCGCCATCGTTGAGGGCCGAGAACGCTGGTATCACACCGATGAGCGCGACCGACGCCATGGCCAGGAACGGGCCGACCGCCAGCGCCAGCAGCGCCAGGGCGAACGACTCGACCGCATATACCAGAATGATCTGCCGGGAAGTGGCGCCGCGGCTGCGCAGCAGCGCGATCTCCCCGCGCTGAGCGTCGACCAGCAGGCCGCCGATCGCGAGCACGTAATAGACGAGCACCGCCACGATCAGGATCACGACGACGAACATTGGCAGGCGGTTGAAGAACAGCCTGGTGCCAAATCGTTCGAGCACCTCAGGAAGCGTGGTCGTCTGCCGGTAGCCGTCGACGACCGAGCGCAACTCGGTGTCGTTGAACAGGACCTGCGCCCGTACGGTCGGGGCGTCGGCGGCGTGGATCGCGTCGATGTCCGTGTCGACCAGCCAGAAGAAGGTTGCCCCCATCTTCGGGAGATAGCCACCGAGTGGCCCCTGGAAGGTGACTTCGTCGATGAGCAAGCTGGCGAATATGAAGTTGCTGCCCTTGACCCCGAAGCCGTCGTCATGGACCCGCCAGAACTCGGCCTCCGTCGGATCGGGTCGCAGTATCGCGACGACCCTGGCGTCCAGGTGATCGTGCCGGTCGTCCCAGTAGGGCACCGCGGTTATCACCGAACCGAGCTTCAGGCCAAACGAGGCCGCGGCCTCCTCGGTTACCGCGACGTCGACCGGGAACCTGGGATCCAGGGCCGCCCGCTTCGGCTCGGGCATGGTCCCCTCAACGACTGTCGAGTGCTCCTCGATTCCGGGCATCGACGCAAAGAGGAGCCGGCGCAGGTGGTCGTTTGTCGGTGGCACCTCGGCCCGTTCGTCGACTACGCCGTCCGTCACTCCGCCGTAGTAGAACGTGTCCGATCTCACCCCGAAGAGGACCCGTGCGGCGAATGAGGAGAACCTGGAGTCGATCCTCGACTGCAAGGTGTCGTACTGCTCCCGGTACGACGACAGAGTCACCTGGGGTATGTTCGACTCGATCAGGATGTCCACGTCTTCCGCGTCCTGGCTCCTGAGGTCGCGGGACAGGCCGAGGTCACGCAGCGAGTCGAAATAGACGACCGATGCCGACATGATCGTGACCGCGAGGACCACCCCGACGATCACCGCCGCGAGCAACCGCCAGTGGGCCAGGCTGCGCCGGGAGATCAGCTGGAGCGAACTGAGCAGCGGCATGCGACTCACGGGCTAGTCCTCACGCCTCGTCAGGGTGTGAAGAGGCATGCGAACGAAGTCCAGCGACAGCCGCCCCAGGGTGGCCAGGACCACTACCGCCAGCCCGCCAAACACCAGCGCGAGCGGAAGCCACTCCATGGCGATGACGAAGGGCGGCAGCACCGGCCGGCCAGACTCCGTGTGGGAGACGGAGTCGACCCCAACCCTGATCATGCCGATCCCCGTCACGGTCCCAAGCGTCAGGCCAATCAACGTGACCGAGACCTGCTCGACTGCGGCCGAAGCGACCTGCGCGGACCGGGCGAGACCGATAGCGCGCAGGAATCCTGACTCGACGCGTGCGCGATTGAAATGCGCCGTGATGTAGGTGACCAGCCCCAGTCCGACTACCCCGAGGGTTAACAGCGTCCCCACCAGGCCAACGCCGCGCCAGCCCGCCACCGTAAGGGGGTCGATCAGATAGCTCTCCTGCAGCGAGCGCCGATCGTTCACGAGCGCGCCGGTACCGATGACTGCACGCACGGCGCTCACAGTATCTTCGTGACGGGTCGTGTCCGCCGCAACGAAGATTTCGGAGTCACGGGCGATCCCGCTGCCGACGCCGCGCAATTCGGCATACCGGTTGACGGTGTCAAGGTCCGCGATCAGGAAGCCGTCGACACCCGGATCCATGGTAGGGAACAGCTTGACACGTCCGGCAACCACGAGCGGAGTCAGAATGGTGCCGAGCCTTCCGACGAACCGGTCGCCAACATAGATGCTGTTCCTGGAAAGGAAGCCCTCACTGGCCAGCACCGGGATCGGGGACGTCGTGGCCGAGCGGTAGATGCCACGCACTCCGGAATCGGTGCCCCGCCCCAGCGACAGCTTCAGGACGGACGCCCCCCGCTGCGGCCCGATCCCGCCGACGTCCTCGGTCGTAAGGCCAAGCTCCAGATCGAAGCCCTGCGAGGTCGGCAGCGGGCTCCATGCCTCCAGGCTCTCGAAGTCGACCAGAACCGTCTCCGTGCCCTGCTCCCCCGTGAACGCGAACAGGTCGTCGAGGTAAAGCGACGCCGGACTGCCTTCATCGCCCTGAACCGGCTCATACGTCAGGATCGACACCAGCTCGAACGGGGGACTGAACAACTCTGGAAGCTTCGAAGTCTGCCGCCGCCAGTCGCTTCCTTCGACCGGCCCCAGCGTCACAGTGTGAAGACGCCCGGCGGCATCGCGCAGGACGACCCACAGGAAGAGGCGCGGCACCGGCGGCTGCACACGGGTCCACATCGCGATGTGCGTGGCCGATGTCGGCACGATAACCGGCGGCGGGTCCGCAGGTTGTGGAAGTCGCGCAAGCAACTCCGTCAGCGGCCGGTCGGCGAAGTCATCGCGGAACCACGCGATGCGCCCGAACCGCTCGGCTTCGACCGCCAGCAACTCGAAGCCCTCCCCGCGACCGGTCGTACCGATGTCGCCCCTTGTCCTTACTGCGACGGCGGCATCGGTGACCCCCGGCACCGCCCGGACCGACGTGATCATCGAGCTGTCGGCGAACCCGGGCGCTCGGACCGACGAGGCGTGGATGTCGGTCGCGGTCGCGTAGGCGCTTCTGTCGAAGCTGCTGCGCTCGAGGGTCGACCCAAGGGCGGCAGCCAGCACGGCAAGCCCACCGGCGAGGACGAGCAGAACGATCGGCCAGGCGTAGTGAAAGGGATTCCGGGACAATCGCCACAACGGCATCGTGACCCAGACCGGCGCAACGCGCGCGCTCGCCCATGCTATGGACCGGAGCAGCGGCGGATACGCGCGCAGGAAGACGACCGTTACGCCAAGCAGCAGCATGGCGGGGGCGAACAGCATCGTGATATCGGCGGCCGGCTGGCCCTCCAGGCCGCTCGTGACGACCGTGCGGCGAGTCCGCAGCTCCCAGAGGACCAGTCCGCCGAGGACCAGGACAACGGCGTCCAGGTAATACCGCTGGAACCACATGCCACGTGCCGGGCGCCCGCCCGCCCGCTGCCCGCCTGCGATATCGGTACGGGCATACAGGAGCGCCGGCACCGCGAGTACCGCCAGGGCTGCCGCTCCTGCGAGCGCTGCCCAGCCGAATGCCGGAAGCGACAGCTCGGTGGGCAGTGTAGCGCCGCCGGTGACGGGACCGTAGATCGGAAGCCGCCCGAGCTGCGCCACGACTACGCGGGCGATGAACGGGGCCGCCGCCGCCATGACGACGATCCCGGTGCCTTCGAGGGCGTAGAGCCGGCCGATCTGCAGGGCGCTGATACCGCGGCTTCGCAACATGGCTATGTCGCCACGGCGCCGCTCCGCCAGGAGACCCGCAACCATGAGCATGTAATAGGCGACGACGGCCAGCAGGAGTGCGCCGATCAGGAACATGGGTACGCGGGCGAACAGGATCCGGCGTTCGAGGTCCCTGAAGGAGGGTTCCAGGCCGCTGAACACCGTCGACCGCGGCATCTGGACTTCGACCTCGGCCCGGAACGCGTTGTACATCGACCGGATCTCGGCCGGGGTCAGCCTTCGCAGGACGCCGGGATCCGTCTGGATGATCCAGGTGACTTCCGCGACCGACCCGGGTGCGATCGATGCGACCGCCCACAGGGCCTCCTCCGGGACGATCAGCGCGACGAATGGAGGCTGGTTGTCGAACTCGGGGGCAAGGATTGAGTCCCCGAGACCGTTCCAGAAGCTAGAGCGCAGATCGATGGGCTCGAAGATTCCGGTGACACGGGCGTTGGCACGCGTCCGGCCGCTGGCAGCTCCCTCCAGCTCGATCGTGTCGCCGACGTGCACCCCGTGCTGCCGCGCTCGCCTGGCGAGCAGCGCGGCCTCCACTAACGGAGTGCGGCCGTCGTAGAGGACCGTACTGGCTGGCCTGGCTCCCTCGAGATAACGGATGTGGGATTCGATGCCCGACATGCTCTCGAATAGCGCCCTGGGATCATCATCCTGACGCCTGATGTCCTCCTGGCTTCCCGAGAAGCCCCAGAGGAAGCCGGGGGACCTCAGGAAGTGCCCCTGGCCTACGGCGATCTCGGACAGGTGGCGGGCTGCCGCGGCCTCGACCCTGACGTCGCGCTCCTTGAAAGCCTGGCTCGTGAACGGGACGCGCCGGTGAACTACCTGCACATTCTTCCGGACGGGGCCCAGATCGCTGACGGTGGCGTTTACCGCGACCAGCTCCAGGCTTCGCAGATACGTCACCACGCCACTCAGGGTGGCGGCGGCGATCGCCACCCCGGCCGCCACGGCCACCATCATGCCCGCGTCGGCACGCGCCCTGCCAACGCCTATCGACAATAGGTCCGCGGTTCGGCGCTTAGTCAACCGGCCAATTATATGGATATGAGCGTTAGGATTAGGGCCCAGCACGATGGCCAGGTACACATGAGCCCGCCCGCGAGACTGCCCGACCTGGCAGCCGCATGGCTCGCGACCTGCTTCCTCGTGGTCATTGGTGCCGGCTGCGCGCCCGGCGCCCGCCCGGCTTCCGCCACGCCGGAGAACGAGCCTCCGGTCTCCACGGCGACCGCCGGCGCCACCGCCTCGTCGCCGCCACCGTCGCCCGCGCCGTCTCCGGGCTCGATTCCGACCGCTACCGCCAGCGCTCGCCCGTCCCCATCGCCGTCACCCACGGCGACCCCAACGCCCCTTCCCACGCCGGTACTGCCGCCTCCGTCGGCCGCAACGCCCATCAGCACGGCCGACATCGTGGTTAGGATTCGCCCGGCTGTCGTGCACATCCAGGTCGATGGGTTCTCGGGCCCCGGCACGGCGACAGGTGTGGTACTCGACCGGACAGGCAGGATTATCACGAACCAGCACGTGGTCGATGACGCCCGGCAGATCACAGTCACGCTGAGCGACGATCGGGTGCTCAAGGCCGAGGTCGTGGGCGAGGACCCGGCGGTGGACATCGCCGTACTGCGGATAGATCCCGGCGCCGCGGTCGAGCCGCCCCGCTTCGGCGATGCCAGGGCGCTGAGGGTCGGCGACGACGTGATCGCCATCGGGCACGCCTTCGCCTTGCGAGGTGGGCCTACGGTCAGCAAAGGCGTGGTCAGTGCGCTCGGCCGCTCGATCGACGCCGGCCGCGGCCCGCTGAACGACCTGATCCAGACCGATGCCTCCATCAACGCCGGGAACAGCGGAGGGCCGCTTGTGAACATGCGCGGCGAGGTGATCGGTATCAACGTGGCCGAGGTGCCAGGCGAGCGGATCGGGTTCGCAATCACGATGAACGTTGCTCTGGAGGTGGCCGAGCGCCTCATCGTCGAGGGTGACCGACCGACACCCGAAATCGGGTTTGCCGGCATCAACATCACACCCGCGCTGGCACAGATCGCCAACCTGCCCGTGAGGCGGGGGGTCGGCATCGTCAACATCAATCGCGGCGGCCCGGCCGATCAGGCGGGTCTCAAGGTGGACGACATCATCGTCCAGGCCGGGGCGTGCAGGTCGGCGAGGTGCCAGACCAACGATCCCACGTTTGAGACGCAGACGATCCGGGATATGACCGACCTCGCTCGGCTGCTGCGACAGCGCGACGTCGGTGACACGGTCTATGTGACGCTGATACGAGGGCAGGACGTGTATCAGGGCCCGGTCGTCCTGGGTGAACAGGCGGCCGGACCATCTGCACCAACCGGGATACCGACAGTAGGCGCCGGGACACCAGCCGGGGCCACGCGGACCCCGACATCAACGGCGACAGCGACAGGAGGGACGAAATGACGAGCGCTCGGGACGCAAGACGTGAGCTGGATGGCAGGGTGGCGATCGTGACCGGGGCCGGGCGTATGCGCGGCATCGGACGGGCGACGGGCGTCGTCCTGGCGCGCATGGGCGCCGACGTCGTCGTCACAGGCACGGGACGGGACCCGGCGACGTTCCCTGATGACGAGAAGGCGGCGGGCTGGCGCGACATCGAGAGCGTGGCAGAGGAGATACGGGCCCAGGGACGGAAAGCGCTGCCGCTCGTGTCCGACGTCACGAAGCCAGGGCACGTTCAGGACATGGTCGCGAGCACGTTGACGGCGTTCGGGAGGATCGACATCCTCATCAACAACGCGGCGGCCCCATACGGCTCCGACCGCGTCCCGGTCGTCGACGTTCAGGAAGACGTCTTTCGCCGTGTGATCGAGGTCAAGGTGATGGGCACCTTTCTCTGCTCGCAGGCGGTCGCCCGGCAGCTGATCAAGCAGGGGCAGGGCGGCCGCATCGTGAACGTGTCGTCGACCGCCGGAAAGCGGGGATCGGCGAACACCGCGGCCTACAACGCCTCCAACTTCGCGGTCGACGGCTTCACGCAGGCCCTGGCGAAAGAGCTCGCCCAGTACGGGATCACCGTGAACTCGGTCTGTCCCGGACTGACGGAGACGTCAAGGATGGACAGGATGGGACGGGGCGAGTTCTGGCAAACGCGGGTCGCCGACATCCCAATGAAGCGCGTCGGCAAGGACTCCGAGGTCGGCGAGCTGATCGGCTTCCTGTGCAGCCCCCGGGCCGGGTATATCACCGGTCAGGGGATCAATATCAACGGCGGTTCCTTGACCGAACGCTAACCCCTCCACAAGCCGCGGCCGGTACCCGCCGGATCGCCCTGGCGGCTACTTGACGCTGTAGCCGCCGTCGACCGGAATAGCTGCGCCGGTCACGAAGTCGGACGCCCGGCTGGCCAGGAACACCGCTGTTCCGGCAAGTTCGTCCGGCATCCCCCACCTGCCGGCGGGCGTGCGGTCGACGACCATCTTGTGGCGCTCCGGGTACATCGCCAGCATCCCGGCAGTCATGTCGGTCGTGATCCAGCCCGGCAGGATCGCGTTGACCTGGATGTCGTCGCGCGCCCAGGCGACCGCACAGCTCTTCGTGTACTGGACGACCCCGCCCTTGGTCGCGGCGTACACACTCGCGTACTCGTTCCCGAAGATCGACAGCATCGACCCGATGTTGATCACCTTCCCGCCGCCGCGAGCCTTCAAGTGCGCATGGCAGGCCCGCGACACGAGATAGACGCCCTTCAGGTTGACGTCGACCACTCCGTCCCACTCCTCGGGAGTCACCTCCTGTGGCTGCCTGCGGACGGTAGTTCCCGAGTTGTTGACGACGATGTCGATGCCGCCGAACACCCTTGCGCCTTCGGCTACCGCGGCCTCAACCGAATCCGGGTCCGAGACGTCGCAACGCTGAGTCAAGGCCCGCGCCCCCGCTGACTGGATCTCATCCGCGGCGGCCCTCGACTTCCCTTCGTTCCTCGCCGCTATCACGACGCCCGCCGCGCCCGCCCGCGCAAAGCCAAGCGCAATCGCCTTACCGATCCCGCCGTTGCCTCCCGTGATGAACGCAACCTTGCCTGACAGGTCGAACAACCCACTCGTCATACGCGCCCTCAAACACACGCCCACTGAATCCGGATTATTCCATCCCGGCTGCTACCATGCGGCTCCATGCCGAATCAACAGCCGCTCAGCGGCGTCGTCGTACTCGACTGCAGCCAGATACTGGCCGGCCCTTTCTGCACCATGCACCTGTCGGACATGGGGGCCGACGTGATCAAGGTCGAGAAGCCAGGCGGCGGCGACGACGTCCGTGGCTGGGGACCGTTTGCGGGCGGCGAGTCGGTCCCGTTCATGCAGCTGAACCGCAACAAGCGAAGCATCGTCCTCGACTTGCGGGATGACCGGGGCAAGGACGTGCTACGAAAGCTGGCCACACGGTCGGACATCCTGATCGAGAACTACCGACCCGGCACGATGGAGCGGCTTGGCCTCGGCTACGACGACTTGAGCAGGGGACACCCTGAGCTCGTCTACTGCTCGATCTCCGGTTTTGGCAAGACCGGGCCATACGCGAAACGGGCAGGCTTCGATCTAGTGGCGCAGGGCATGAGCGGCATCATGGGCATCACTGGGTATCCGGGAATGCCCCCGGTAAAGGCCGGCATACCGGTCGCCGACCTGAACGCGGGCATGTTCGCCCTCTTCGGAATCCTGACCGCCTACATTCACCGGCTTCGGACTGGGGAGGGCCAGTACCTTGAGACGTCGCTCCTGGAGTCCGCTCTCACCTACACCGTCTGGGAGTCGGCGATCTACCTTGCGACCGGCCAGGTGGCCGGACCCCTGGGATCCACCCACCGGCTCACGGCGCCGTACCAGGCGCTCCGTACCGCCGACGGATATATGAACCTGGGCGCGGCCAACCAGCCAAACTGGGAGCGTATGTGCACCGCGATCGAACGCAGCGAGCTCCTGACCGATCCCCGCTTCGTCGATAACGCCGCGCGCATGAAGAACCTCAAGGCGCTCGAGGCGGAGCTCGAACGAACGTTCACGACCCGCCCGACATCGCACTGGCTGAAGGTCCTCGATGACGCAGGCATCCCGGTGGGTCCTATCTACGACATGGCGCAGGTGTGGGCCGACGGGCAGGTCAGGGCACGAAACATGGACGTCGTGACCGATCACCCTAAAGCGGGCAAGGTCCACAACATCGGCGTGGCCGTCAAGCTGGCCGCTACGCCAGGCCGCGTGCGGTCGGCCGCCCCATTCCTGGGCCAGCACACCGACGAGGTGCTCGGGTTCGCAGGGTATTCGGCCGACGAGATCGAGTCGCTTCGGGCCGCTGGCGTGGCCGGTGTGCCAGACAGGAGCGGACCATGAAGATCACGCGTATCGCCCCGTTCATCGTTGACGGCGGGTTCCGGCCGTGGACATTCGTCAAGGTCGAGACCGACCAGGGCGTCGTCGGCTGGGGCGACTGCACCGACTGGGGCTCGGCACCGGCGGTCGCCAGGACGGTCGAGCACTATTCGCAGTGGGTGGTCGGCCGCGACCCGATGCAGGCCGAGGCGGTGTGGTGGGACCTGGACGCCCAGTCCGTGCGCCACATGGGCGGGATCGCCTACAAGGCGATGGCGGGCATCGACTCGGCGCTCTGGGACATCCGTGGCAAGGCGCTCGGCGTCCCCGTGTGGCAACTGCTAGGCGGCAAGATGCGGGACTCGTTGCGGCTGTACTGGTCACACTGCGGGTCGACGCGAGCGAACCGGTGGCAGCGGCTGGGGGTACCGAAGGTCGAGACCACCGACGATCTCCGCAAGCTGTCGCACGAGGTCCTTGAGCGCGGCTACACCGCCATCAAGACGAACCTGTTCCCGCTCAAGGACAGGCCGAACGCTGTGCCCGATTGGCGGGACCGCCGCGCTGGCGACTGTTCGCCGGCCACGATCCGCAACGCGGAGGCAATCATCGGGACGTTCCGAGAGTCGCTCGGTCCGGACGTAGGCGTCGCACTCGACGTCGCACTCGCATTCAAACTGGGCGGCGCGCTGAAGCTCGCACGCGCCCTCGAACCCTACGACCTCATGTGGCTCGAGACGGAGACGTTCGACCCCGAGGCGCTAAGGGTGATCCGCGAGGGCACCCGTACGACCATCTGCACCGGCGAGAGCCTGTTCGGACTGCATGGCTACAAGCCGTTCCTGGAGCGCCACGCCCAGGACGTCATCATGCCCGACCTGGCGTGGAACGGGATCACGATGGGCAAGAAGATCGCCGACTTCGCCCACGGCTTTGACACGCTGGTCGCCCCGCACAACTGCCACAGCCCGATCAACACCCTGGTATCGGCGTCGGTGTCCGCGACGATCCCGAACTTTTTCATCCTGGAGTTCGATGTCGACGACGCCCCATGGCGGGACGACATCATGACCCACCCGCTGCAGATCGAGAAGGGACACCTGCGCCTGACCGACCGGCCCGGCCTCGGCTCCGACCTCATCGAGGCGGAGCTGAAGAAGCACCCGCCGGTCGACTACCCCGGGGCTCGCTGACCGGGGGTGCTTTACCCGGCGACGGCCTGGCGGTTGGACGCCTCGCTGCTGAGGAACACGCCGGCGTAGGCGGGGTCGCTGGCGATCCGCCGCTCCGCCGCCCGAAGGATGTTCGCCAGCAGGTCGGAGTAGGACATCCCGCCGATCCCGGCCATCTTCGCGAGGTGGCCGTCCCAGCACCAGCCGGGGTTGGGGTTGACCTCGAGCAGCCGTGGCCGTCCCCGCCCGTCGAGGCGCCAGTCGAGCCGTGCGTAGTCGCGGCATTCCAGCCGTTCGAACAGCCGCAGCGAGTACTCGACGATGTCCTCTTCCGTCTTGTTCGGGAGCTCGGCGCGCACCGACTTGATGTTCCAGTAGGGTGAGTCGGGCAGCCACTTAGCCTCGTAGCCGCAAATCTTCGGCAGCTCGGCGGGCACCGCCGAGTAGTCCTCCCGGCTTATGGGCAGCACGGTGTACGAGGTCGGCGGGTTGCCAAGGATGCCCACACTCAGGTCCTCACCGGTCAGGAACTCCTCTACGAGGATCGGCTTCTCGTACCCGAACTTCGTCCGGATCTCAGAGATGGCGCTCAGGAGCTCGCCGTGGTCGTTGGCCACGCTCCTCTGGGTGATCCCGAAACTCGAGTCGCCGAAGTTCGGCTTCACGATCACCGGAAAGCTCAGCTTCATGTCGAACGTCGTGTCCTCGGGCTTCACGAACACGCCCTTCGGCACGGGCACGCCCAGCTGCTCTGCGATCCCCCTCACCAGCGACTTGTCGTAGCAGTACGCCAGGCACTGAGGGTTGCCGCCGGTGTACGGGATCCCGAGCTGCTCCAGCATCGCCGGGACGTGCAACTCCTTCCGGGCCTCGTTGTTGAAGCCCTCGTCACACAGGTTGAAGGCATAGTCGATCTTCGGCCTCAGCCGCCGCAGGTCGTCGATCAGCGTCGTGTGATTGTCGAGATACGTGAAGTAGTACCCCTCGACCTGCTGCAGTGCGGACTTCAGCATGTCGATCGTCTCGAGGTCGTCCTTGTCGAACTTTGCGTCGGGCTTCAGCCGGTCCGGCCGGTCGGGGTCGCCCTGGATGACGACCACCTGCCGCAGCGACCCGGTCGCCTTCAGCCGCTGGACGGCCCACTCCTTGCGGACGGTGGCGCTGGCGATGATCCGCCGCCCCATCATCCCGAGGTCCTGGTTGCGGGCCGAGTCGGTCTTGATCTCGGCGTCGAACTGCACGTCGGCCAGACCCGCCGCGGTCAGCAGTCCGGACAGGTGCTCGCGCGTGTACAGGCGCTCGGCGTAGAACTGGTCGGCGATCACGCCCTTCTCGACGTGAGTCACGACCTCCCGCGATATCAGGCGCTGGCCGTCAGCCGACAGCGTCCGCTCCCGGCACACGAAGTGCTTCTTGTCGAGCCACTCCCACGACCGTGGCTCGTAGTTCTCGCGCAACCATTCGCCGTCGGCCACGTCGATCAGCAGCCGCCCGGACGGGCGCAGCACGCGGAAGATCTCCCTCAGCACTCGCGCATCGTCGTTGACGGTCTCGAAGTACCCAAAACTGTTGCCGAGCACCATCACGACGTCGAACGAGTCCGGGCCGTACGGCAGCTTCCGGGCGTCACCCTCGCGGAACTTGGCCCGCAGGTTCCCGGCACGCGCGCTCGCGCGCGCCTTCTGGATCAGATAGTGAGAGCGGTCGAAGCCCTCGATGTTGGCGAACCCGCGGCCGGCGAGCTCGAGCGTGTGCCGCCCCTGGCCGCAGCAGAGGTCCAGTACCCGGGCGTCGGGCTGGAGGTTGAGGGTCGAGATGAAGAGGTCAACCTCTCCACGAGTGATGTTGGGGTCGCCGACCACGTCCGAGTCGGTCTTAAGGTAGACGGAGTTGAATATGCGGCGCCACCAGTCGGGCGGTACGTGGTCCTCCAGGTTGGGGACCGGCCCGAGCGGGCGCACGGTACTGGATGGAGGCTTCTGCTTCCTCCCGTTCTTCTGGCCGTTCAACTGTTCTGTCATGCGACTCTCCACGAGGCGTCACGCCTCAAGAAACTCGACGCGCAGGGATGGCGTCTCTTCACGCGGGACTCGGGGTGTCTTCAGTGCGCTGGGTTGAGAAGCGACAGGCGCGGGGAAAGTCGGTCAGTCTTATCGATGTGGAGTCCAACCGCACCGATCGGTGATTTCAGGTATCCGGGGCGCTCGAAGAGCCACCCCACCATGAGAGGAACGACGTTCCTACCGATCTGTTGTGCCTGGCTGGGGTAGTCTTGCCGAAGCGGCCGTGCCGCCTGCCCAACCGACTACTCGAAGCCTACATGTGACGACCCGTCGCGTCAATGGCACCTGATGGTTGGTTTGGTGGTAAAAACAGATCGATGTCGTCGTTTCTCGAACTCCTGAAATCCGGCGCAGTCCTGGCCGACGGCGGCATCGGCTCCCTGCTGTTCGAGCGCACCGGGCGCCTCTCCGAGGCCAACCACGTCTACGAGGCGCTGAACGTGGACCGCCCCGATCTGATCCGCGGGGTACACCTCGACTACCTCCGCGCCGGCGCGCGCTGCATCACAACCAATACGTTCGGAGCGAACCCAACCTACCTCGATCCGTTCGGGGAAGGCGTCAGGCTGGCGGAGCTCAACCGCGCCGGAGTCCGGATCGCCCGCGAGGCGATCGCCGCGTTCAAGGAGCAGACCGGGCTCGCGGGGCCGTTCTTCGTGATGGGCTCGGTCGGCCCGACCCGCACTGAAACGGAGCGCGCCGACCAGGTCCCGGCCATCTATACGACCCAGATCGAGACGCTCGCCAGAGCCGGGGTCGACGTTCTGCTCTTCGAGACTTTTTCGTCGCTGGACCACCTGACCGCGCTGATCGCACTGGCCCACAGGCTCGCACCGCGCATCCCGGTCGTCGCCGCGATGGCGGTCCGCCTGAACCCCGATGGCTCGGCCTGGGGCCAGGATTCGGTGACGTTCGCGACCTCTGTGGTCGAGAGTGGCGCCGACGTGATCGGAGTGAACTGCTGCGCGCCCTGGGAGGCGACCGCGTTCTACGAGGCGGTCCAGTCGTTGCCCGCGGTGAAGGAGCGCAGGGTGGTCGTATCGGCAATGCCTAACGCCGGCGGCTTCCAGAGGATCGGCCACCGGTACATGACGCACGTGAACCCGGAGTACATGGGCAAGTTCGCCCGGACCCTGGCAAGCAAGGGGGTCGGCATGGTGGGCGGTTGCTGCGAGGTGCACCCGAACCATATCGCCGAGATGAACAACTACCTGCACTCGGTCACCGCAGGGTCGCCCGCGGGCGCGGCGATCGCCCCGGCGATCACGACCCACGCCCGCAAGCCGGCCGGAGATGAGGTCAAGAAGGCGAACGGCCCCTTCTCGTTGAAGGTCAAGACGGGTCAGTTCGTGGTCAGCGTCGAGATGCTGCCGCCCAGGGGGACCGGCGCACAGCTGCTCAGGTCCAAGACGGACTTCGTGCGTGAACTGTCCGAGTCGGGCCTGGCCGACTCCGTCGACATCACCGACGGCTCTCGCGGCATCCCGCTCATGTCGCCCGGCGACTTCATCGGCGTCGTGCGAGAGGCTCTCAGCTGGACCTCTGCTACCGGCGACCGCCTGGAGCTGATCCCGCACTTCACCACGCGCGACCTCAGCGTGATGGGGCTCCAGAGCCGACTTATCGGCTACCACGCCCGCAGGATCAACAACGTCCTGTTCATCACCGGCGACCCGCCAAAGATGGCGCCCGCCTACCCGCGGTCGACCGCCGTATTCGACATGGACTCGATCGCGCTGATCCGGTACGCCAACTCCTACCTGAACTCGGGGGTCGATTTCGGTGGCGAGCCCCTGGGGCGGCAGGCGGACCCGCGCACAAGGTTCACGATCGGCAGCGGGTTCGAGCCGGAGGCGGTGAACCAGGAACGAGAGGTCGAGAGGCTGCGACGGAAGATCGACGCCGGGGTCGACTACGTCTTCACGCAGCCGGTGTTCCGGCGGGCGGCGCTAGACATCCTCGGCCCGTTCCGGGGCAAGGTGCCGATCATGGTCGGCGTCATGGTGCTCTACGGGCTCGAGCACGCCAACCGGATCGCGGAGATACCCGGCGTCGTCGTGCCCCCGGAGGTCCTGCGGAAGCTGGCGCGCTACGATTCGGCCGACGACCAGGCACGGGTCGGCCAGGACCTGGCGATCGAACATGCCCGCCGAGCGCGCGAGGACGGCTGGCAGGGCCTGTACCTCATGTCACCATCGTCGCATCGACCGGTATTGCCAGTCCTGAGAGCCGCCTTCGGCGGACCTGCGAAGGCCGCGACCACGAAGGCCGCGCCTGCGAAGAAGGAGCGATCATGACCGGCACAGCCTCCCGATCGGTGCCCTCCGGCTCCACCCAGCCCCTCCGACTCAAGCTGGACGTCAAGGTTTCGATGCGGGACGGCGTCCTCCTGTCGGCCGACATCTACCGTCCACCGACCGGCGACACGTTCCCGGTCCTCCTCCTGCGGACGATCTACGACAACCAGCAGGGGCGCTACGTCGAGTGGGCCCGGAGCTTCGTGCAGGCCGGCTACGCGGTCGTCATGCAGGACTGCCGAGGCCGCTTCGACTCCGACGGCGTCTGGGAACCCTACATCCACGAGACTGAGGACGGCTATGACACCCACGAGTGGATCGGCCGCCAGCCGTGGTGCAACGGGAAGATCGGGACGTTCGGGATCTCGTACCCGGGCTTCACTCAGACCCTCCCGGCAAAGCTACGCAGCAAGTACCTGACCGCGCTTGCGCCGATCGCCTCGCAGCAGGACAACTTCGGCCACATCTACGTCGACGGCGTCCTCCACCTCCACATCGCCATGTTCTTCATCAACGTCGTCGCGCGTTCCATGCAGCGGGAATAGCGCAACCTGCTCGACCAGGACGAGCTGTACCGCCGCCTGCCCCTCAGGCCTGCGCTGGACGACATCGCCGACATCCCGTTCTACCGGAAGGTGATCGACCACTACACGTTCGACGAGTTCTGGAAGTCCTACGGGCTCCGAGGCCACTACGGCGACGTCCAGGTGCCGGCCTATTTCTTCACCGGCTGGTACGACTCGCTCCTCCACGAGGCGCTGAAGCAGTTCGTCGGCTGGCGCACGAGTGCCGGTTCCAATGAGGCCCGCAGACTCACGCGGATCATCATCGGCCCCTGGGCGCACCAGAACCTGGGCCTCGGAGCGACCGCGGGCGCGCTCTCAGACCCCTATACCGACGTCGACTTCGGACCTGAGGCGCCCCAGGATTTGGTCGCCGAGCAGATCCGCTGGTACGACCGCCGCCTGAAGGGCATCGATAACGGCATCGACCACGAGCCCCCCTTACGCCTCTTCGTCATGGGCGAGAACGTCTGGCGCTCTGAGGGCGAGTGGCCACTGGCGAGGACTGCGTTCACCGACTACTACCTCCACAGCGGCGGTGCGGCGTCTAGGTCCAGCGGCGACGGCGTGCTGTCGACGACTCGCCCGGCGGAAGAACCCCCTGACCGCTTCACCTACAACCCCTTGGACCCCGTGCCCTCACTTGGGTCGCAATATCAGAACCTGGACCGCACGGGGGCACGCGACCGCTCGAACATCGAGACCCGTCTCGACGTACTCGTCTACACGAGCGCGCCCCTCGCGAAGGATGTCGAGGTTACCGGGCCGGTCACGGCGACGATCTACGCTCTGTCGAGCGCCACCGACACCGACTTCACCGCGACGTTGGTCGACGTGCACCCTGACGGCCGGGCGATCGCCCTCTGCGAAGGGATCCGCCGGGCCCGGTTCCGGGAGTCGATCGAAAAGCCGACGCTGATCGAGCCGCTGAAGATCTACGAGTACCGTATCGACATGTGGGACACGAGCAACCTGTTCAAGGCGGGGCACCGCATCCGGGTCGAGATATCGAGCAGCAACTTCCCACGGTTCGACCGCAACTTGAACACCGGCGGGCGCCCGGGGACCGAGTCCGCAGCGGACGCCGTCATCGCCCACCAGGCCGTGTTCCACAACGGGCCTCACCCGTCCCGTGTGACGCTGCCGATCATCCCCCGGTGATCTAGTACGGGTCGACCCGGAACTTCCGGATCACGTCCTCGTTGAGCTCGAAGCCCAGTCCCGGCCGGTTCGGTACCTCGATCGTCCCGTCGCGGCGCACCTGGACCTTGGGCATTAGCAACTCCGAGATGATGGGCGAGTCTGGAATTGCTACCGGGAACTCGATGTAGGGCATGTTGGGAACGACCGCAGCCATGTGGATCTCCGCCGCCACGCCGACCATGTGGCACCAGGCGTGCGGGATGCAGAGGCGGCCGCGTGTGTAGGCCATCTCGGCGATGCGCACGATTTCGTTGATCCCGCCGGCGCGCACCGAGCTCGGCTGCACGACGTCGACATTGCCACGCTCGAGGACATCCCGGAACTCGTTGCGGCCGGTGAACCCCCAGTCGCCGACCGCGATACGGGTGTCGGCCGCCACGGCAAGCCGGGCGTAGCCGTCCAGGTTGTCCGGCGGCAGGGGCGCCTCGATGAAGAACGGCTTGAACTGGTCGATGGCGCGGATCGTCGTCAGGGCTTGGGCGACCTCCTGCCACCGGTGCTGGACGTCGATCATCAGGTCACGCCTCGGGCCAATCACCGCCCGCGCCGCGCTGATCACGGCCACGTCGGTCTCGACGTCCACGTTCGCGAACTGCCCCGGCCATTCCTCGACCTTGACGGCCCGGAAGCCTCGTCCGACCGCCAGCCCCACCCGCTCCCTTAGCTCGGCAATGCTCCCGCCCGGTGGGTACACGGTGGCGTAGGGCACCACCGACCGCCTCGGCTCGGCCTCGACCTTCGTCGTGGCGAACGGTACCCAGATCAGCTCGTGCACCGGCTTGCCGAACGCCTTGCCCGCGATGTCCCACAGCGCCGTCTCGACCGCCCCGATCGCCGAGATCGTCACTCCGTGCCGCCCGTAGAGCCCGGTGGCGTTGTACATCTTCTGCCACAGTCGGCGCACGTTGATCGGGTTCTCGCCGATCAGAAGGGACTCCAGCCCGTGCGAGTTGCGAATGATGGCGTCGATGACCAGCGAGGGCGCCTCGGCCTGGCCGATCCCGGTGACGCCCTCGTCGGTGTGGACGCGCACGACCGTCTCGTCGTAGGTGTCGATGCCTGGCCCGGACCCTGCGCGGTCCCTCGCCGCGTTCCAGCTGCGGGCTCCGTGCGGGCTGTCCCGAAGGGCGATCGTCTCGATCTTCGTGATCTTCATCGGGTGCTATCCTAGCCGAATCTGGCTTGGCTTCCGCTTGCGGCGCTAGTGCGGCACCACCGCATGAGCGCATACGGCCCCTCACATGAGCGCAGCATGACGCGACCACGCTCCCGACCCGCTTCTCAGCCCGCCCGCGCTCCCGGGGTTGCTGCGGCCGTCCTGCCTGACGCCATGGGCCGCTTCGGCCGCTACGGTGGCAAGTACGTTCCCGAGACGCTCATGGCCGCCCTCGACGAGCTGGAGCGAGAGTACCGAAGCGTCCGTGACGATCCGGCGTTCAACTCCGAGCTCGAACGTCTCCTCAAGACCTATGTCGGCCGCCCTACGCCGGTCTATTTCGCCGAGAACCTGACCAAAGCTCTGGGCGGCGCCGAGGTTTATCTCAAGCGAGAGGACCTCGCCCACACCGGCGCGCACAAGATCAATAACGCCTTGGGACAGGCGTTGCTGGCGAGGCGGCTCGGCAAGAAGCGGATCATCGCCGAGACCGGGGCAGGGCAGCACGGCGTGGCGACTGCGACCGTGTGCGCCAAGCTGGGGATGGAGTGCGTCGTCTACATGGGCGAGGTCGACATCGCCCGCCAGGCGCCCAACGTGTACCGGATGCGGCTGCTCGGCGCAGAAGTGCGGCCCGTGAAGTCGGGCAGCCGAACCCTGAAGGACGCCATCAACGAGACGATCCGGGATTGGGTCACGAATGTCGAATCAACGCACTACATCATTGGAAGTGTCGTAGGCCCGCACCCGTACCCGATGATCGTGCGGGACTTCCAGCGGGTGATTGGCCGCGAAAGCCGCGAGCAGTTCATGGCGATGACCGGTGGCGCGCTGCCCGACGCCGCGGTTGCCTGCGTGGGTGGCGGCAGCAACGCCATGGGGCTGTTCTCCGGGTTCGTCGACGACGCGTCAGTGCGGCTGATCGGCGTCGAGGCGGGCGGCGAAGGCGTCGACACGCCCCATCACGCCGCGACACTAACGAAGGGGCGGCCGGGGGTGCTTCACGGCTCCTACTCTTACCTGTTGCAGGACGAGCACGGGCAGGTCATCGAGGCGCACTCGATCTCGGCCGGCCTCGACTACCCAGGAGTCGGCCCTGAGCACAGCTACCTGAAGGACATCGAACGGGCCACGTACGTTCCGATCACCGACGAGCAGGCGCTGGATGGCTTTGACCTGCTGGCCCGTTCCGAGGGCATTCTTCCCGCGCTCGAGCCCGCGCACGCGATCGCGTACCTGCGCACGCTCGCGAAGGAACTAGGGAAAGGCAAGCGCATTTTGCTGCTGCTGAGCGGCCGCGGCGACAAGGATCTCAACACGGTCGCCAAGGCGCGAGGCGTCACGCTCTAGGTCGGGAAGCAACCGGCTCGCTGAAACTGTACGCATCGATCAACGGTCACGATGGCGAAGACGAAGTACAACACGGTCGACGAATACCTGGCGAAGCAGCCAGTCTCCACGCGGGAGGTACTCGAAACCGTCCGCAAAGCCATTCGAAAGGCAGTTCCGTTGGCCGACGAGGTTATTTCGTACCAGATCCCTGCCTTCAAAGTCGACGGCCGGGCTGTCGTTTACTTCGCCGGGTGGAAGGAGCACTTCTCGCTTTATCCCGTGACCGCCCCGGTGCTGGCGAAGTTCAAGACCGAGCTCGCGCGTTACGAGGTAAGCAAGGGAACCGTGCGATTTCCGCTTTCCGAACCCGTTCCGGTCAAGCTGATCGAACGGATTTCGAGGGTGCTCGCGGAGACCGATGCGACGAGGAGACGGGCTGCTCCGACCAGGGCGCGTCGTGCCAACGCGTCCTTGCCGCGTCGGTCTACCACTGACAGGATTGGTCGCCGTCCTGCTACTAGTAGTAGAGGAAAGCGACGGCGAGCGATGAGATTCAAGGTCAGTCTGCAGAAGAGCGCCGAAGGCTTTGCGGTCTCAGTACCCGGCTTACCAGGCTGCTGGTCGCAGGGCGAGACAGAAACGGAAGCACTTTCCAATATCAGAGATGCAATCAGCGAGTACTTGGCGGCGCGGGACGAATTGCTACGTGGTGCCGACGTCAGGGAGGTCGAAGTCCTGGCATAGTCCTCCGTGCCTGGATTCCGCGACACAACCCGGTAAACGCGATCACGATGGCCGGGATCGTCCACGACGCCGGACTTACCGTCGCTCAGTTCCGCGCGTTGCTGTGACAGTCCGTGCGCGGAACTCGCGTTGACCCTCCAAAGGGGCGATGCTATTCTCGACCTTTGGAGTCCTGATTGCCCGAGGGATACGACGCCAAGTGGATAGCGGTCGTCCTGGCAGCAGCGATCGGCCTGCTGGGAGTCCTCGGACTTTTCGGCCTGAACCTCCTCCTCGCACCTAAACGTCCGTCCGCGGAGAAGGCCGTGGCGTACGAAAGCGGGATACGGCCCCGGCCGCTGGCCTGGTCCCAGGTCAACATCAGGTACTACGTCTTTGGTCTGTTGTTCCTGATCTTCGACGTCGAAGCGGTCTTCCTTTTTCCGTGGGCGGTTGTGTTTCTGCGATCGGCGCCCGCAGTGTTCTACGAGATGCTGATCTTCATCGCAATCCTGCTCTTCGGGCTCGCGTACGCATGGCGCAAGGGAGCACTTCACTGGAGATGAACGTCACCACGACGGCCGGTGCCGGGGTGACCCAGCGGACTGAGGGCACCCCGCAGATCGGCCGAGGGAACATGCCCGCGCCGGCGCCAATCCACCGGGCGCTTCCGGGTGTGATCACCGGCCGGTCCGACGAGCTGATCGCCCTCGCCCGCAAGTCGTCTCTGTGGCCGCTGACCTTCGGCCTGGCGTGCTGCGCCATCGAGATGATCAGCACGTACATGTCGCACCACGACCTCGATCGCTTCGGGATCGTCACCTGGCCGTCACCGCGTCAGTCGGATGTGATGATCGTTGCGGGCACGGTCGTGAAGAAGATGGCCGAGCCGATCAAGCTGCTCTATGCGCAGATGCCGGACCCGAAGTGGGTCGTCGCAATGGGCTCATGTGCCACGAACGGCGGTCCGTACTACAGGTCGTACTCGGTGGTGATGGGAGTCGACCACCTGGTCCCGGTCGACATCTATGTGCCCGGCTGCCCGCCACGCCCCGAGGCGCTGATGGACGGGCTCCTGAAGCTCGAACAGAAGATTCAATCCGACGCCAGGCGGCGAGACGGCGTCGGTGCGGCTGCCGGGTTGGCGGCGGCCCAAGAACGATCGACCGGGTGACGTCTCAGGAACCTCGACGGGAGGCCGCTGGAAACGGCGGCCCGACTCAAGCCCAGCGGGGCCAGGTCGGCGAACCGCCCCACGGCGAGCAGGCCCTGACGCAACAGGCTCGACCGGTCAGGGGACATGGCGAGTCGGAGGCGATGGCAGCTGTACGTCTGACTTCCCGGGAGAAGGCGCTCGCAAAGCTGCTACCGACTGTCCTGACGACGACGCTCGGACCCTCCTTCAAACCCGAGTCACTCGTCATCGGGGCCGATATCGACGAGCCGACCTGCCGGATCCCTCGGGAGGCCGTCGCGGACGTGTGCCGGGTCCTGAAGGGCGACCCTCGCCTCGCCTTCGACTACCTTCGGCTTCTAACGGTCGTCGACTACGTTGCCACGGACCACGAGTTCGAGGCGGTCTACCACCTCTACTCGCTGGAAAAGCGACACAAGCTGGTGCTCAAGGCGCGGGCGCCCGAGGCGGACCCGTGGTTTCCTTCGGTGACCGGCGTCTGGCGGGGCGCCAACTGGTACGAGCGTGAGATGCGCGACCTGTTCGGGGTCGAGTTCCGGGGCCACCCGGACCTGCGCACGCTGATCCTGCCCGACGGTTTCGAAGGCTTTCCGGGGCGGAAGTCGTATCCGCTGTACGAGTATGACGAGTACTAGGGCACAGGTGCCCGACGCGCAGCAGTCAACGCTCGACCTCATGCTCAACATGGGGCCGCAACACCCCGCCACGCACGGGGTGTTCCGGATGGAGCTCGCGATCGACGGCGAACGGATCGTCGACGTCATTCCGCACATCGGCTACCTGCACCGCGGCTCGGAAAAGCTGTGCGAACACGAGATCTACAGCCAGATCATCACCCTGTTCGACCGTCTCGACTACGTGGCGAACTTCAACAACGAGCTCGGGCTCGTGCTTGCCGTCGAGAAGCTCATGGGCATCGAGGTCCCCGAACGTGCCTCGTGGATCAGGATGGTCCTCTGCGAGTTGAACCGGATCGCCAGCCACCTGCTGTTCGCCGGCACGTTCGGACTCGACGCCGGGGCAATAACGCCGTCGCTCTACACGTTCCGTGACCGAGAGAAGATCCAGGCTATCTTCGAGGCGACCAGCGGCGCCCGCATGATGCACAACTACTTCCGGGTCGGTGGCATCAAGGAGGACGTGGCCGAGGACTTCGGACCTCGGGTCGAGAAGCTGCTGGGCGAGCTGGAGCGCGGCATCGACGAGGTCGACCGCGTGCTGTCGTTCGGTGACGTGTTCCTGGCGCGTACGAAGGGCGTCGGTGTGATCAGCGGGCCAGACGCGGTCGACTGGGGGCTGTCGGGGCCGGCGCTGCGAGCCTCGAACGTCCCGTACGACGTCAGGGTCTACGAGCCGTACTGCCTCTACGACCGCATCGAGTTCGGGGTGCCGGTCGGCTCGCAGGGCGACACCTGGGACCGGTACTACACCCGCATCCTCGAGATGCGTGAGTCGGTCGGTATCGTGCGGAAGTGCCTGGCCGCGATGGAGCCCGGACCGATCATGGCGCAGCTTCGAAGGATCGCGAGGCCACCGCGAGGCGAGGTGTACGCACACGCCGAGAACCCGAGGGGCGACTTCGGGGTGTACATCGTCTCCGATGGCGGCGAGAAGCCCTACCGCCTCAAGGTCCGTCCGCCTTCGTACTGCAACCTGATGGCGTTGCGAGACCTGGTCGTCGGGCAGTATGTCGCCGACGCGGTTGTGATACTTGGATCGCTCGACATCGTGCTCGGTGAGGTCGACCGGTAGCTGTGACATTCACAGTCGCGGACGCCGCGCGAACCGCTCTCGCGCTCGTGGGCCTGTTCCTCGGCCTGATGGTCGTCGTGCTGTTCCTTACATGGATGGAGCGCAAGCTGCTCGCCCGTATCCAGCAGCGAGCTGGCCCGTCGCTCGTTGGCCCCAATGGATTGCTCCAGCCGCTCGCAGACGCCGTCAAGCTGCTCACGAAGGAGGACTTGAGGCCTGCTGAGGCCAACCGGTTCATCTTCTGGTTCGCCCCGATCGCGGTCGTGCTGCCGTCATTCCTGCTCTGGACCACCATCCCGTTCGCCGGTGGCCTCGCGGTTCGTGCCATGGAGCTTGGTCTCATCTACCTGATCGGACTCTCCGTCCTCGAGGTTGTCGGCCTGCTGCTGGCGGGGTGGGGCTCGGCGAGCAAGTACTCGATGCTCGGCGGCTTCCGTGCCGCGGCCCAGCTCGTCAGCTACGAGATCCCGATCATCGTCGTCATCATCGCCGTCGCCGTCCTCGTGCAGTCCGTCGACCTCCGCCACATCGTCGCCGGCCACACGACCACCATCGCAGGCCGCACCATCGCGTTCGCGGGGCAGGGCGGCGTCCCGCTCGCCCTGATCATGCCGCTCGGGCTCGCCATCTTCTTCATCGCCGGGCTCGCCGAGCTCGGCCGCACGCCGTTCGACATCCACCACGCCGAGTCCGAGGTGGTCGGCGGCCCGTTCGTCGAGTACAGCGGTGCGCACTGGGCGGCCTTCTACCTGTCGGAGTACATGAACACGTTCTTCATCTCCACGCTGGCCGTGCTGCTGTTCTTCGGCGGCTGGAGCTGGCCGTCGTTCGAGACCCTGCTGGGCGCGACCCCCGTCTGGATCATCAACGCTCTCGGCGTCGCCTGGTTCCTCGCAAAGGTCCTTGTCGTAGCGTCGGTGATCTTCTGGTTCCGAGGCACGTACCCACGCCTGCGAATCGACCAGCTGATGGCGTTCGGCTGGCAGGTGCTCGTCCCCCTGTCGTTCGCTAACCTGATCCTCGTGGCGGCCGTGGTCTACTACGGCTGGCCAATCTGGACGCTGACGCTGATATCGATACCGGTGCTGGTCGGCGTGGCGTGGCTCGCCTCCAGGCGCCGTGCCGACCCCGGCAAGGTGACAACCGTGCGCATGTACAGACGCACCAGGCGCGCAGACGGCGAGCCCGTGCTCGTGCCGAATGGCACCCCCGGGTTCGCCAACCCCGACGAGCCCTCTACGGCCCCGTCGGCCGCACCCGCCTCGGAGTCCGCCCGATGATCGGCTCTCTTAAGGCGCTTGCCGTGACCCTCTCGACGATGGGTCGCCGCAAGGTGACCGCCGAATACCCGAAGGAACACCTGCCCATCGACGAGCGTTACATGGGCTTCCCGGCGCTCCTGTGGGATTCCGCCCGCGACGAGCCGTTCTGCACCGGCTGCATGGTGTGCGTCCGTTACTGCCCCACGCAGTGCATGTCCGCCGAGATGAAGGACAACACGAAGTTCGCATCCGGTGACAGCCACCGCCGCAAGATCATCGACACGTTCGAGATCAACCTGAACCGCTGCATCCTGTGCGGGATCTGCGTGGATGTGTGCAACTTCGATGCCATTGAGATGAGCCACGAGCACGAGCTGGCGGGGCGGGGGCGCAACGACCAGCGAGTCGACCTCGGGCAACTGCTCGAGATGGGCAAGAAGTACCAGGTGGATACCGGCTGGAAGCAGTCGAAGCCGAATGCGCCGAGCCCGAAGGAGAAGGAGGTTGCGGCGAGGGTCGAGGCAGCGGGTAAGGCGGAGGCGGCAGCCAGCGACTCGACCATGCCGGCCGACGGCTCCGCGGCCAAGGACCCTGCTGCCGGATGAGCGGG
>Ga0233425_10003029_pt1 | contig 31583 bp, 36 predicted proteins | sample Watercolumn_Towu_2_FD_181712 | JGI IMG/M metagenome (GOLD analysis project Ga0233425, IMG submission 181712) | Freshwater microbial communities from Lake Towuti, South Sulawesi, Indonesia - Watercolumn_Towuti2014_140_MG | ecosystem: Environmental > Aquatic > Freshwater > Lake | place... | reverse complement strand
GCCAACGCGCTCAGCATCTCGCGGTCGCCGGCCCTGACCGAGAGCGCGGCGGCCGCCTCCCAGGGCATGGAGCCACGCTATGGGCTTGATCACTCATTGTCAAGATACTTCTGATACGGAACACTAGCTCACACGATCCGTTGGCCCGCGCGGAACACCGCACGCACGCGCCGGAGCGCGGCGGGGTCCGAGAGCGGGTCGCCGTCGATGAGGACCAGGTCGGCAGGCACGTTCGCGTCGAAAGTGCCCAACCCGGTGATACCGAGCACCTCGCCGCCGATGCGCGTCGCGGACGCGAGCGCCTCGTGCGGCTGCAGACCTGCCCGCACGAGAAGCTCGATCTCGGTCGCGAAGTCGCCGAACCTGGGCGGCGCGCCGCCGGCGTCGGTGCCGGTGGCGATGCGCACGCTGGCGTCGCGCGCGGCGCGGACGGAGGGCAGCGCGATGTCGAGCTGTCCGAACGCGCTCGCGACGCTGAGCGAGGTCACGAGCGTGGAGCGTCCCTTCATCGCGTTCGCCGTCGGGGCATCGATCACGAAGCCGTGCTCGACCGTGTCGGCGCCGGCCTCCGCGGCGACCCGTGCACCCAGACCCTGCGAGTGGGCCGCCACCTTCTTCCCGCGGGCGTGGACCGCGTCCACGGTCCGGCGCAGCTCGCTCGCGGTCCAGTGCGCGGCGCTTCCCGTCGTGCCGTCGGCCGCGATCTTCACCAGGTCGGCCCCGGCATCGAGCTGCGCCATCGCCGCGGCGTGGAGCGCGTCCGCGTCGTCCACCTGGATCGCGAACGACACGTAGCGGCTTCGCCGCGCGATCCATGTTCCCGCGGCGAGGATGTACGGAACGTCCGTCCGGCCGCGCAACGCGTCACGCGCCTTCACGTTCGCTCCGCGGAGCGCTCCGACGTCGCGCACGCCGAGCACGCCGGTGCGCACGAGGAGCTTGGCGTTCTCGGCCGCCCGCGCGAGGAGGACCGCGTCCGGGTCCTGCAGGCGCGTGTGCGCGTCGCTGCCCCCGGTCCCCGTGATGTGGGCGTGGCAATCGACCATCGCCGGGACCACCGTCAGCGTGCGGAGGTCGACGACATCGGCGTCGCGGACGTCGGGCGCCCCGTCAGGGGGGCCGGCGTAGGTGATGCGGCCGTCCCGGATCACGACGACGACGCCACGCTGCGCCGATGCCGAGCGGCCGTCGGCGAGCGCGGCGGCCTCGATGCGGATGGGCCGCGGCCCCTCGGCCGCGGTCGCCGAGGAAGGGAAGGGGGTGGGGGGCGGCGTGGCCGCGGCGCTCGGCGTCGGCGAGGGTGTCGGCGCCGGTGCGGGCAGCGCCCGCTCGCACGCCGCGAGCAGCGCGCCCGCGCCCGCCGCGCGAAGCAGCGCCCGCCGCGACGCCGTCATCGGGCCTCGCGCAGCCATGCGCTCGTCTCCGTGATCAACGTCCGGCCGGCGAGGAGCTCGAGGTCGTTGTGGTCGGCCCCCTCGATAGCCACGAAGCGCTTCGGCTCGTTCGCCGCGTCGAGGAGTCGCCGCGAGTGCTCGAGCGGCACGATGCCGTCGCGCGTGCCGGCCGCGACGAGCGTGCGTGTCCGCACGCCGCCGATGCGGCCGATCGACCCGTAGCGATCGACGAGGAGCGGGCCGATCGGCAGCCACGGGTAGTGGAGCTTCGCCATGTCCTCGAGCGAGGTGAACGGCGAGCGCAGGACGAGCGCGATGGGTGGCCGTTCGGTCGCGAGCCGGATCGCGACCGCCGCGCCGAGTGACTCGCCGAAGTACGCGATCCGGGCAGGATCCACGTCACGGCGGCCGCGGACGTGATCGAGCGCGGCCCGAGCATCCGCCGCCAGGCCCTCCTCGCTCGGCGTCCCGCTCTGTGCTGCGTATCCGCGGTAGTCGAAGAGGAGCACGCCGAAGCCCTCGCGCGCCAGCGCCGCCGCGAGCGGCGCGCGATGGGAGCGGTCGCCGGCGTTGCCGTTGAACACGATGACGGTGACAGCACCCGGCCGGCCGGGCAGGAACCAGCCTGCGAGCGCGACGCCGTCCTCGGTCGTGAAGCGCGCGTCCTGCGCTCCCGGGAGCACCGACGCGACCGGCGGCGGCGCCTGCGCGAGCGGGAAGTAGATGAACGACGGCTGGAGCGCGCGGAAGAGGTCGGGCATCAGCAACGTGATGATGATGACCAGCAGAGCGCCGACCGCGAGTGCGCGCACGCTGCGCCTCATCGTGCCATTTCGCGCTTGGCTCACGTCGGCACGCCTATGCATCCGCCTGCCGATCTGCTATCGATCGGAGTAGTGATGACACGCGGTGAAGAGATCGCCTTGGTCGCGGGGCTCTTTGAGGGTGAAGGCTCGGCGATCCTGAGCCCACGCGCTGGAGGCTCGGGATCTCAGCGACGCCTTACGATCGCGAACACCGAGTTGGATGTCATCGAGCGCGCCAGGGCGATACTTGGCGTCGGGGGCATCAGGGTCGGCAGGCGTCCCGACGCCACTCCCCACTACAAGCCCGAGCTCTGGTGGCACGCGTCAGCATGGCTCGACTTCACTGAAGATCGTCGGGCGCAGGCCCGCCGAGCAGCTCGTGCACTGGGGGACGTGGGGTCACCATGAGCGCTGAGCGCATCCCTGGCAACGTGCGGCGGAGTGCCGCGGTCGGCGACCCAGACGTGTGGAAGTGGTTCCGGCCCGATGGCCGGCTCGAACGGATGCCCGCGTTGCCCTCCGACCGGCGCAGGGTGCTCGCCTACATCGCGAAGCGGTTCGACCCGGACCACGACTACGACGAGCGCGAGGTGAACGTCGTGCTCGCGCAGATCGACCGCGACGCCGCCTCGCTGCGCTGGTACCTTGCCGACGCGGGCCTGATGACACGCGCCGGAGGCGTTTACCGCCGCGTGTAGCTCCCGTCACGTCTTCTTGGCGCGGGCGAGCGACCGCGCCAAGCGTTCCAGCTTGAACACCGTCGTGAACTCCGGATTGCGGCTGATCCACAGATCCCGGCGCATGATCGCTTGCGTGAGCGAGCCGCGATACGCGAGGCCATCCGCGAGCGTCATCGCGTCCTGCGCGACCATGACGAGATCCGCCGCCCCGGCGAGCCCGCGCTCGAAGCCGAGCGTCCCGTCGTCGATCCGGAGCGTGAGCTCGCCGCCGGAGGTCTTGACGTGCACGGTGCGCCGCCAGCCGGCGATGTCCTGCCGCGCGCGGGCGTTCGCGCTCATCTGCGCGGCGAGGGTCTGGAGCTCGGTGAGCGCGGCCTCGTAGCGCGAGCGTGCCTCGGGCGTGCGCGCGGGCAGGGCCGGCTCGACCGCGTGCTCCCAGTCGATCTCCGATGAGAGCAGTCCCTTCCGCGCGACCTGCTCGGCGCTGAGCTCGCCGGCGGGGACGCAGAAGACGTCGGTGATCTCGCCGATGCGCTCGTCCTTGAAGACCATCTTCATCCGGGTGCCCTTCCTCACGATGCCGGGGACGAGGATGCCCTTCGTCGTGTACACGTTCACGCTCATCGCGGTGTCGGCTCCCTCGAGCACCATGCGCCCGCGCCCGAACGGGACCTGCTCCGTGAAGAGCGAGTTGGCGAAGTAGGTGATGGGAGGCGTGCTGAGCATCGCCCCGACCTGCCCGACCTCGATGAGCTCGGTCGGAGCGAAGTCGCAGTCGGGGCAGCGCGTCAGGAACGGCGGGATGCGGACGATCCCGCAGCGCGTGCAGCGGCAGCCGAGGATGCGCCGCTCATCGCGCAGGGCCAGGAAGAACGGCGAGAACTCGCCCATCGCGCGCTGGTAGAACGTGAACATCGCGTCGTTCTGGACGAGGTAGTCGCGGCCGTCGCGCCGGACGGTGCGGGAGCCGACGTCGGGGATGGCCTCGAGCGGGATGACCTTCTTGGCCATCACGCTGCCTCCAGGATCATCGCGACGCCGTACTGCGCGACGGTGCTGCCGGTGCCGTGCACGAGCGCGCGACGCTTGCCGCGCGCGATGAGCTCGTTGCGCGCCGACCAGGCGGACATGATGTTGCTCGCGCCCACCGCATGGCCGGAGTAGATGAGGCCGCCGCACGGGTTCACCGAGAGCCGACCGCCCGGCGTCATGATCCCCTCCTCGATGAGAGCGTCCGCTCGCCCGAGCGGGACGAACCCCATCTCGGCCATGGTGATCTCGAGCTGCTGCACGAACGCGTCGTGGAGCTCGACGATGTCGATCTCGCCGAGCGGATCCGTGATGCCGGCCATCGTGTACGCGCGCTGTGCGGCGAGGTGGTCGGACATGATCCGCGACATGTCCTTCTGCCCCTTGCCGGCGAAGGAGTGCTCGTTCGCCTCGCCGACGCCGGTGATCCAGACGACCGGCTTGCCCGAGGTCTGCGAGATGGCCTTCGCCGTGTCTTCCTCGGCGAGGATGAGCGCCGCCGCCCCCTCGCTGTAGACGCAGATCTCGAGCTCCTTGAACGGATGGGCGACGATGCGGGAGTTGATGACCTCCTCGACCGTGACCTGGTCGAACTGGCGCTGCGCGAACGGGTTCGTCCGGACCTGCTGGCTGAGCTGGGCGGAGATCGCCGCGCTCACCTCCGGCTTCAGGTCGCCGGGGTGCGCGTCCATGTACGCGAGGACGACCTCGGCGTAGCTGTCGGATGCGGTCCAGCCGAGCTTCTGCTCGAAGAAGCTGTCGCCCGACCAGCCGATGGTCTTGATGACCTCCGGCGTCGACGACATGGACTGGAAGTCGAAGCAGTCGGTGGCCTTCTCCACGCCGAGGACGAGCGCCACGTCGAAGCGCTCGGCCGCGATGTACGCGTGGGCCGCCGACATCGTGTACGCGCCGGTCGCGCCGCCGTTGCTGATGCGGATGCCGAACTTGTCCTGCATCCCGCAGATCCCCTGGAGCGGGTGCTCGGGGATGCAGGCGCGCTCGAAGATGTCGTTGTAGATCCCGTAGAAGACCGCATCGACGTCCTTCACCGGGATCGCCGCATCCTTCAGCGCCTCAGCGGTCGCCAGCTGCGCCAGCTCGTAGTAGGTCTTCTCATACCACTTCGCGCGGAACGGCGTCACCGCCGCGCCGACGATGCCGACCCGTCTCGCCATGCCGATCCTCCATCCGTGCGTTCCGCGGAGCCAGACTACCCAGACGGCGCGACGCTCGTGCTGCGAGGCACGGTCGAGGCGAGCTCGCGCTCGACGAACGACGTCGTCACGTGGCCCGCACGAACTCCGGGGTGGGAGACATGGCCGAGGAGCAGCGGGATGTTGGTGTTCACGCCCATGACCTGGGTCCGACCGAGCGCGTCCGCGAGCGCGTCCAGCGCAGCGTCGCGCGTGTCCGCGCGCGTGACGACGGTCCCGAGCAGCGGCTCGCGAGCGTTGACCGCGGCGCTGTATCCCGCATCGACGCGCACGCCCTCGGGCCAGCGGACGCGTGGCCGCGCGCCGGTCGCGCCCTCCTCGGCGTGCACGCACGCGGCGACGGCTGTGCCGTGCGTCTCCATCCTCGGGAGCATGAGGCGCTCACCCAGCGCGATCCGCAGCTGTTGCTCGACCAGGTCGAATCCGGTCACGCCCTCCGTGACCGCATGCCCCGGCCGCAAGTGCGGCCTCAGCCCGATGAACCAGACGTCGCCGCGTTCGTCGAGGACGAACTCGACGGTCGCCGCCCCCGCGTACCCCGAGGCGTGGGCCATCGCCGTCGCCGCCTCGACCAGCCTCTCGCGCTGCCAGCGCGTGACATGTACCGCCGGCGCCTCCTCGACGATCGTACGGTCGCCGAGCTCCGCCGTACGGTCGCGCTCGCCGAGCGCGCGCACGCGCTCGTGGCGGTCGGCGAGGATCTGCACGTCGATGCGGCGGCGCGGCCGGACGGCCTTGCCGGCGGGCAGGACCGGGATGCCCGCGCGGCGGGCGACGGCCCTGACCTCGGTCGTCGAGCGGCACAGCGCCAGCACGCCGGCGGGCGGTCCGACGAGGACGAGGCCCGCGTCCGCGATCGCGCGAGCGAGCGCAGGGTCCGCCACGAGGGACCCGGCGCCGGGATGCACGAGCTCTGCGCCCGAGGCGAGCGCCTCCGCGACGATCCGCTCGATCGAGGGTTCGGAGGACACGATGACCGTGCCCATCCCCATGCGCCGGGTGGTCCGGATGACGCGGCGCGCGATCCCACCCTGGTCGACGACGAGGACGGTCGCCATCGGGCGGCAACATACAGCCCGCCGCCGGCGGCGGATGCTGGGCCCGCGCGGGCCGGGAACCGGCGGTCGCGCTCGCACGTCGTAAGGTCAGGACATGGGCACCCGCCCGGAGGGAACGACGCGCATGCGGATCGGGCTCATCCTCGTCGCCGCCATCCTCGCGACCGGCATAGCCGCCGCTGTCATCGCCGCCGCGATGCAGCCGGTCCCGCCGACGCCGACGCCACGCGCCGTCCCGCCTCTGCCGCCGACGGCGACCGCGCCGGTCCGGCCGCCGGCCTCCGGCCGCCAGCTCGTCCCCGCGCCGATCGACAAGCTCGACGTCCGCGTCGGCGCGCCGGCGCCCGCGCGGTACACGCTCTCCGTGCAGGCGGGCCTCCCGAGCGGTTGCGCGCAGCAGGGAACGCATTCCGTGTCCCGCAGCGGCGACGTCATCACCGTGACGGTCTTGAATTCGATGCCGACCGGGAACCAAGTCTGCAAGATGATCTACGGCATGTACGACTTGAGCATCGATTTCGGGAGCGCGTTCACGAGCGGCACGACCTACACGGTCAGGGTGAACGACAAGACGACATCGTTCACCGCGCAGTGAGGCATCCTGCGCTGCGGATCCTACGGCGGTAGGATCGCTCGCCGTCCCCCGGGCGCGCAGACCGAGGCGCCGCAGCGCGAGGTCGAGCACCCGGGCCTGAGCGAGGGGTCCCCCCGAGCGAGGGATGAAAGGAGGCTTGGCATGCTCGATCGGTTCACCTGGTACAAGCAATCCGCATTCCGCTGGAAGGGCGAGAGGCTCGTCGTCTACATCGACCCGTGGGGCCTGATCGGCGATCTCCCGCAGGCGGATCTCGTCCTCATCTCGCACTACCACTTCGACCACTTCTCACCCGCCGGCGAGTACAGGGATCCCAACAAGTCGTTCCAGCCGAAAGGCGACGGCGATCTCGCGAAGATCGTCGGTCCGAAGACCGTGATCGTCGCGCCGCGCGACGTCGCGGCCGAGCTCACCGGCAACGTGAAGCCGGTGGGACCGGGCGACAGCATCGAAGCGGCGGGCGTGAAGATCCAGTGCGTGCCCGCGTACAACACCGTCGAGGAGCGGCTCGGGGCGCACCCGAAGGAGAACCGCTGGGTCGGGTTCATCTACACGCTCGACGGGACGACGTACTACCACGCGGGCGACACGGACCACCTGCCGGAGCTCGACGGCGTCAAGACGGATGTGTCGTTCGTGCCGGTCGGCGGCACGTACACGATGGATCCGAGGGAGGCGGCGGGCCTCGTGAAGCGGCAGCGGCCGAGGATGGCCGTGCCGATGCACTACGGGTTCGTCGTCGGCGAGCCGAGCAGCGCGGAGGCGTTCAAGAAGGAGGCCGCGCCCGTCGAGGTGCACGTCTTCAGGCCGCAGAACACGTTCACGCTCTGATCCCTCAGGGTGGCCACGCGCGTCGGGTCGGAGACCGTGGCGACGAGCCTCCGCGCCTGACGCTCGGCCTCTCCTTTCAATACCGCGCCGCGGACGAGCTCGACCGCCCGCCGGGGTTCCGCAGTTCGTAGAGGCACGAAAGGCCCGGAGAGGCCCGTCAGATAAGGGCGAACCGCGTGTCAGGGCCGAGCTGGCGTAGTGCCTACGCGGGCACGGCCTCGGCCGGGGTGATCCCGAGGAAGCGCGGTGGCTCTTTGGCCCCGACGGCCCGCAGGATGTCCTGCTGCCGCACCGTCAGCTCGGTCCGCTGGGTCACGGCGCCGGCGGGCCCGGCGAAGCTGCCGAGGTGGAGCCGGGCCATCTCGTCGGCGATGTGCTGCCAGGTCGCCTGGACCTCTCGCTCGGCGACCCTGATGAGCAGCAGCCCCAGCCAGCACAGCAGCACGTGGGCGCGGATGCGCTCCTCCTTGCGGTGGTGGACGGGGCGCAGGTCGAGGACGTGCTTGAAGGCCCGCCAGCCGCGCTCGACCTCGAGCAGGCCCTTGTAGCCGAGGGCCACCTCCTCGGCCGAGAGGGTGTCGTCGGAACAGGAGAGGAGGAACTTGCCGTCGAGCCGCTCCTCGGTGCTGATCGCGCCACGGTCGACCTCGAGGCCTCCTTCGGTACGGTGGAGGTAGCGGCCCAGGGTCGGGTGGGCCAGCAGCAGGGCCTCGGCGTCGCGCCGCGCGTCGGCGGTGCGCTTGCGCGCGACCGCGGCCAGCTCCGTCTCGATGCGCGCCAGGGCCTGCTTGCGCCGCTCGGCGTCGCGCGCGGCCTCCGCAGGGTTGCGGCAGACGATGAAGCGCCGACGGGCCGTACCCTCGCCGATCCAGACCTCTTTCACCTCGAGACCCTCGCGCACCGCCGCGTAGCGGCCGGGCCGCGAGAGCGCCTCGTCGTTCTCCCTGCCGGCGCGCAGCTTCTCGCCCAGGATGTAGTGGGCGCCGGCGCGCTGCAGGTAGCGGCGGTTCTCCTCCGAAGCGAAGCCCCGGTCGAGGACCCAGACCACGCGCGAGAGGCGCCGGGCGCGCAGGTCGTCCTTGACCGTCTTGATCAGCACCTGGTCAGAGGCGTTGCCGGGGAAGCTCCAGACGCGGATGGGGATGCCCTCGCGCGTGACGGCCATGCCGATCACGACCTGGGGCCGGTCGGGGCGGCGGTCTTTCGAGTGCCCGAAGCGGCGGAAGCCCTCGCTCTCCGTCGTCGAGGCGTCCTCGTCCTCGACCTCGAAGTACGTGGAGGTGGTGTCGAAGAAGATGAGGTCGACCTCGAGGTTGAGCAGCGTCGCGACCGCGGACCAGATCCCCTCGGCGATCTCGTCCTCGCACGCAAGGAGCGCGTCCATGGCCCGGTACGCGTCGTCCTCGGAGAAGGCCTCGACGTCGGGAAGGGCCACCTGCTCGCGGGCCCAGCGCTGCGCGCAGCGCAGCTTGGACGTGGGATCGAGAGCGCGGTTGGCGACGAGGGCGAAGAGCGTGCGCTCGATGTCGGCGGGATAGCGACGCGCGGCCAGCGCCCGCGTGATCGCGGCGTCGATCCCGAGACGCCGCCAGAGGTGATCGAGCAGGTGACCCCCGCCCATCGAGCGCGACGAGAGGAAGCGCAGCTCCTCGGGCGCACCAGCGGCCAGGGCCTGGCCGGGCCCCAGCACGCGCGAGATCGAGCGCACCAGGCGCGCCAGGGCCTCCCGGTCGAGCTCTTCCTCGCGGCCGAAGCTATAGATCACCTGGGCCTGGGACTGGCCCCTCGCGTTGCGCACGTTGTGCGCGAGCTGGCAGTAGCGGACCACCGAGCCGTCCTGGTTGCGGCGGGCGATGGTCCGCAGATACACACCTACGTGATAGCGGACATGGTCACTCTGTCAAGACCTCAAATGTCAGAAACGTGTGCCTACGTACATTTGCCCGTGGGCAGCCGTTCGATGCGGATCTGCTGAGCTTTTCGCGTCCGCAGCGCCCGCGCATGCCTCGGAACTGCGGAACTCCGGGCCCGCATGTCGATCGCGCGGAACTGGCCTGCCGGCACGGCACCTCCGGTGTGAGGTCTCGTGGGTGCGTGGATGCACGCCGCGTGCCCGTGTGTGCCGAGCGGTGAGAAGAGCCGTTCATCGCGTGAGCGTTCCGCGAAGGATGGGTGATAGGTCAGACCATTAGCGGCGCAGAGGTCTGGGCCACGCGGCGCGACCGAGTCGACGCCGCATCTCTGATGACGGTCCAGTACACTCGGGTCGGTTCGAGCCTGTAGCTCAGCGGAGAGAGCACTTGCCTACGAAGCAAGGGGTCCGCGGTTCGAATCCGCGCAGGCTCGCGGTTCAGCGCGATCCTTTCGTGACCCCGTAGCTCAGTTGGACAGAGCGGCAGACTTCGAATCTGCAGGTCGAGGGATCGTGGCCCTCCGGGGTCGCTGCGCGGGAGACCGTCGCACGCCGACCACATCTCTTCTTGCGCGTCCGAGATCGCCGTGTACGGCTCGTGCGCAAGCATTGCGAGTTCGCGGTAGTGACCCCGTACCTTGGCGGTCCGACGTCGGTGGCAGTTGGCGCAACGGACGTCACACTTCTCGATCTCCTTCAGGACATCGCTCCATTGCGCGTGGTTCCGCATCAGGTCGACGATTTGCGCGCGCTTGTCCTCCCTGTGGTCGAACTCGAGTACGAGGGGATCGGACTCGCCGCAGTCGACGCACGGGTGAGCCAGCAAGTACTCCCATCGGAGTCGTCTGTTCTCCGGTGCGGACGCTCTTGTCGCAGGGTCCAGCAGGTCCCGGTGGTAGCGACGAGTCACCGCGGTCCTTCGCCTGTGACAGTTGGCGCAGCGGACATCGCACTTCTCGATCTCGAGCGAGATCTCGCTCCACGGCGTCTCAGTGCGTAGCAGCTCATTGATCCCCGCGCGCTTGTCGCCGCGGTGATCGAATTCGAGCACCAGAGGATTGCTTTCGCCGCAGTCGACGCATGGGTGTGTGAGGAGGAACTCCCAGCGTGATCGTCGTGTCTCTATGAAGGCGATCGTCCGACCGTATGACGGAGCCCTGTCCCGGTTGGAGCGGACACGCTGGATCACAACGTCGCGGTTTCTCCGGTACCACTCGCGGTGATATGCCGCCCGACAGTCCCGGCACCATGTGCTCGGCCACGGCAGGTCGCGATAGCGCACGACGAACGCGTCCAGGGGCTTCTGTTGGCCGCAGCGGCCACAGCGGCGGAGCACGTCCGAGGATGAGTTGACGGGTGGGAGCGGGAGTGTCCTGCGGCGTCGGTCGGACTGCGCCGCCGCTGATCGGTCAGCGGCGATGCAGTTGGCACACCTGACCACGTAGGTGCTCAGCTCGGCTTCGATGCGTGACCACTTGCCAGAGCCAGCGAGCACAGAGATCGTCCGGACGCGGCCACGCTGATCGACGAGTCGCAGGAGCGCAGTGTCTCTTGCACCGCAGCCAGAGCAACCTTGACGTCGCGCGTGGTCCTCGAGAAGCCGTGTGTTCTCGATCTTCCGGCGCACCTTGCCATCCGCAACCCGCGCTTTCACGCGATCGCGATCCGCGGCGTAGTGCGCGGCATGGACCTCGTGGAAACACTGGCGGCACCATGGCTGAAGAGCGGGCCCAGCGCGTTGCTTCCGTGGGAAAGCTTCCGCCGGCTTGAGCTCGCCGCACCGAGTGCACCTGAGCAGCTCGGTCGTGCCGGCCACGCGGGCGGGCCTTGGCTCGTGCGGATCCAGGCGCGCGTTCCGCTCGTTCTGATACTTCCGCCGGCAGTCCTTGCACTGCGTCTTCCGCTTGCCCGTATCCGCGCGGACGTCGAACTCCTCTATCGGCTTCGTCTCGCCGCAGGACCGACAGGTCTGGGTCGCCGCGATCGCCAGCTCCATCCGCATACCTCCGAGGGGAGCTGGGACCACTGGCTCCCACCTAGTTCACGAACAGATGTTCTATCACCTTCCTGCCCGAGAAGCAAGCGGGCTATCACGCGTGCCGGTGTACAAACGGTCGCGATGAGCCCCGTGGCCGCGTATTCGGATCGGCTGCCGTCCACTTCGGATGACGAGCTGCACATGCGGGCCGCGATCGACGAAGCCCGCCTGGCAGCCGATGCCGGCGACGTCCCGATCGGTGCGATCGTCGTGCGCGACGGAGAGATCGTCGGCCGCGGCCGGAACCGGCGGGAAGCCGATCGCGATCCGACCGCTCACGCGGAGATCCTCGCGCTGCGCCAGGCTGCGGCCGCCTTGGGTCGCTGGCGCCTCTCCGACTGTGCGCTCTACGTGACCGTCGAGCCCTGCGCGATGTGCGCGGGTGCCGCCATCCTCGCGCGCATCGCCGTCGTGGTCTTCGCCGCGCCGGAGCCCAAGACCGGCGTTCTCGTGTCGACGCTCGACCTTTTCGACGACCCGCGATCGCTGCAGCGCCCGAAGTGGCGGATGGGAGCTCGCCGGGAGGAGGCGGAACGCCTGCTGAACGACTTCTTCGCCGTGCGGCGGGGGCCGCGTGAGGTCGAGGGGTAACTGCCACGGCAATGCTGTCGCAGCGAAGCCTCTGTCCGATGTTGCTCGCCATCGCGGTCCTGATCGGGTCCGCGTGCGCCGTCTCCGATCGATCGACCTCGCCGACAACGCCGGCGCCAGCGTCGTCGACGACGGCCGCGAGCGTCGCCGTCACGTCCGCCGCGGCCGCGCAACGCTGGCAGCGCATCGCGGACATCCCGACCCCGCGCAGCGAGGTCGCGGCAGCGGTGTTCCGCGACGCGATCTACGTGATCGGCGGCTTCGGCGGGCCGAACATCGTCGAGCGGTACCTGCCGGCGACCGACCGCTGGGAGCGGCAGCCGGACCTTCCGATCGGCGTCGACCACCCGATGGCCGCGGCCATCACCGCAGGCCCGCACGCCGGCGTATACGTGATCGGCGGCAACACGAGCGGTGGCGCGACCGCGCGCGCCTTCCGCCTCGATCCGGATACGAGCCGCTGGCGGGAGATCGCGCCGATGCCGGCGCCACGCTCGGCGGCCGCCGCAGTGGCGATCGAGGACGCCGTGCGCGATGCGCCGCCGGCGCAGCCGAGGATCTACGTCGTCGGCGGCGCGAACGGCGCGCAGCTGCAGGCGGCGACGCTCGAGTACGACCCCGCCGTCAACGCCTGGCGAACGCGCCAGGCGATCCCCACCCCTCGCGATCACCTCGCCGGCGTGCGCTTCGAGGGCGGCGTCTGCGCCATCGGCGGCCGCGAGCTCTCGCTGTCGCGGAACCTCGGCGCGTTCGAGTGCTACGACCCGGCGCGCGAGTCGTGGCAACGTCTCCCGCAGGCCCCCACGCCGCGCGGCGGCGTCGGCGCGGCCGTCGTCGAGGGCGGGACCGTCTTCTTCATCGGTGGCGAGCAACCATCGGGCACGTTCCGCGAGGTCGAGGTCTTCGCGCGCGACACGCGCACGTGGTCGCGCGGGCCCGACCTCCCCACGCCGCGGCATGGCATCGGCGTCGGCGCCTTCGGCGCTGCGGTCTACGTGCTCAGCGGCGGACCGACCCCGGGCGGGAGCCAGACCGCCGTGTGCGAGGTCCTCAGGCTCCGGTGAACGCCTCCCATACCGCGAGCGAGATCTCCGCGATGCGCACGTCCGTCCGGGTACGGCCGGATCGCGCCCGTCATCATCCTGTCGGCGACGCGCTTCGGCGGCGCCCTCCTCGCCGGCAGCGGCCTCTCGTTCATCGGTCTCGGCGTCCCCATCCCGCAGCCCGAGTGGGGCGCGATCATGGCGACCGGTCGCGACTACGTCTACAGCGCCTGGTGGATCACCCTCTTCCCGGGGGCGCTCATCACCGTCGCCGTGCTCGGCGTGAACCTGCTCGGCGACGGCCTCCGCGACGTCCTCGACCCGCGTCTCGGCTAGGTACCCGTGAGCGCCTGCCAGGCCATGCGGACGCCGGCGAGGAAGACGACGACCGCGAGCAGCTGCATGAGCAGCGCGGGGCGCGTCCTGACGCTCACGGCCGCGCCGACCGGCGACGCGACGACCGCCGCTGCGAGCACGAGGACGGCGAGGAGCGGGTCGACCTGCGCCGTCGCGGCCTTCCCGACGAGCGCCGCGAACGCTGAGAACATCCCGATGCCGAGCGACGAACCGATCGCCACGCGCGGCGGGATCCGGAGCACGTAGATGAGGGCCGCGATCACGAACGCTATCGCGGCGATGCCGACCATCCCGCCGAAGAACCCGATGACCGCCGCGAGCGTCGCGGCGAGCGGCACGTTCACGTGGAGATCGTCCACCGGCTGCGCCGGCCCCCGCTCCGGCAGCACGAGGAACACGGCGCCGATGAGGGAGAACGCGGCGAAGATCCCGACCAGGACGCGGTCGGGGGCGTACGTCGACAGCAGCGCTCCGGCGAGCGCCGCGACGGCGCCGACGGGACCCATGACCCGGACGAGCCGCGCCGACACGTTCCCGTAGCGGTGATGGCGGAACGACCCGATGACGCTGCCGGAGATCGCTTGGACGATCGTGAGCCCGGTGACGATCTTCACCGGGATCGCGGGCGTTCCGACGAGCGCCGGTGCGTACAGTAGGTACGGCGTGAGCACGATCCCGCCGCCCACGCCGAGCAGTCCGGAGAGGAACGACGCGACCACACCGCCGATCGCCACCACCACCTCTGTCGGCATCTTCCGGATCTCTAGGCGTCGGGCTCGAGCACGGTCGTGGCGGCGGGATAGGTGCCGAGCACGTGCACCCACGCGCAGGAGGTGCGCATGAGCGCGAGCGCCTCGGTCGCGGGGGAGGTCGCCGGGTCGCCCTCGAAGTCCAAATAGAAGACGTAGTCCCAGGCCTGCTCGCGGCTCGGCCGCGACTCGATCTTCGTCAGCTGCAGCCCCGCGGTCGCGAACGGCTGCAGCGACCGGACGAGCGCCCCGGGGACGTTCGCGGTCGCGTAGGCGAGGCTCGTCTTCGGCTTGCCGGCGCGCAGCGACGGCGGGATCCGTTCGGCGACGCCGGTCTCGGCCACCCGCGCGAGCGCGAAGAAGCGCGTCATGTTGTCGGCTGCGGTCTCGATCGACCGCGCGAGGATGGCGAGCCCGTATCGCTCGGCCGCGCGGCCGCTCGCGACCGCGGCGACCGTGCCGTCGCTGAGCTGCGCGACCTCGGCCGCCGCGCCCGCGGTGTCGAACGCGACGACGGGCGTGATGGAGCGGTCGCGCAGCCACTCCGCGACCTGCGCGAGCGCTTGCGGGTGGGACCGCGCGCTCCGCACGTCCTCGATGCGCGCGCCCGGCACGCCGAGGAGGTGGTGGCGGACGCGCAGCAGCGCCTCGGCGACGATCCGCGCGCCGCGGTGGCGCCGCAGCAGGTCGTACACGTCGACGACCGCGCCGGCCTGGCTGTTCTCGACCGGGACGACAGCGGCTTCGACCGCGCCGCTCTCGAGCGCGGCGAAGACGTCGGCGAAGGTCTCGCGCGGCACCGCCTCGCCCGCGGGGAAGAGCGCCACTGCGGCGGCCTCGGAGAACGCGCCGGGAACGCCCTGGTAGGCGACCTTCATCGTCGGCGAGCCTAGCGGGCGGATACGCTCAGGGCACGTGGACGTGCTCGATCTGCACTCACGTCTCTCGACCGCGCTCGTGATGTATCTCGGTGCCCTCGGCGTGTGGGGCATCGTGCTCGGCCTGGCATCCTCGGGTCCGACGCCGTCCTATCGCGGCGCGCTCGTGATCGCGGAGATCGCCATCGTCGCGCAGGGCGCGTTCGGCCTTATCACGTGGCTGTCGCGCGGACCGGAGTGGATCCACGTCCTGTACGGTGTCGCGCTCGCTCTCACCATCCCGCTCGCGGCGTCGTTCGTGCGCCAGGGCTCACCGCGGCGCACCGCGCTCACGCTCGGGGTCGCCTCCCTGTTCGCCGCGGGCCTCGCGATCCGCGGCATCACGACGGCATGAGCGACGTCCCGCCGCGCCTCGTCGACGATGACCCAGACACGGGCGTCGGTGCCCTCCAGGCGCTCCGCGGCGACGCCCTGTACTGCCAGGTCGCCGGGAGCGGGCCGACGTTCCCGGTCGCGCAGCGCGCGGCCGACGGCGCGCGCGCGTGGCTGAGCGAGGTCGGGATGTTCTCGCACGTCGGGTACGACGCGTACAACGCGTGGCTCGTCGACGCCCGCACAGACGTCGCCTCGTTCCTCGGTGACGTGGGCGGCGCATCGCGCATCGCGCTCATGACGTCGGCGACCGAGGGGCTGAACACGCTCGCGCTCGGCCTGCGGATCCCCGCCGGATCGCTCATCGTCACGACCGCGGAGGAGCACGGCTCGGCGCTCATGCCCCTGCATCGCCGCCGCGAGCGCGGCGACCGCCTGCGCATCCTCCCGCACGACTCCGACGACCAGCTCCTCGACGGCATCCGCGGCGCGCTCCGCGACGGCGCGCACGCGATGGTCATGTCGCTCGTCTCGTGCAAGAGCGGGAACGTGCTGCCGGTCCGGGAGGCGTGCGCGCTCGCGCGCGAGGAGGGCGCCGTGAGCGTCGTCGACGCGGCACAGGCGCTCGGCCAGATCCCGGTCGACGCGCCCGGGCTCGGCGCCGACGCGGTCGTCACGCTCGGGCACAAGTGGGTCCACGGCCCGCTCGCGACCGGCGCGGTCTGGCTGCGCGACGTCGACCGGTTCTCGGTCGAGCGGCTCGGATGGCGGTCGCAGTCGACGTTCCACGTCGAGGACGGGTACGAGCTGCAGCCGGACGCGACCCGGTTCGAGACGGGGACGATGGACGCGCCGGCGTTCGTCGGCCTGCGGCAGGCGATCGCGGTGCACCGCTCCCTCGGCGCCACGGTCGGCGCGCGCATCCGCGCCCTGCGCGCGTACCTGATCGGACGGCTGCGCGAGCTGCCTGTCGACCTGCGGTCGCGCGCAGACGCGCCCACGGGGATCGTCGTCATGGCGCCCAGGTCCGGGGACGCAATGGGTATCGTGGCGCGCATGTGGGCCGACGACCGGGTCGTCGTGAAGCACCTCGCCGAGCGGGGGATCGTCCCGGATGGGATCCGCATCTCGTTCTGGGCCCTTCACTCCGAGGCGGACATCGACCGCCTCGCCGTGTCGCTCGCGGCGGCCCTTTCTTCGCAGGGGGCTGCGCCCCCTTCCACCCCCGCCGGGGCGGTGCCGGCGTGAGGCCGCTCGAGGGCCAGACCGCGATCGTCACCGGCGGCGCGCGCGGTCTCGGGCGCGCCGTCGCCGAGGTCATGGCCGCTGCGGGCGCGAACGTCGTCATCGCGTCGCGCAACGCGCCGCAGCTCGACGAGGTCGTCGCGGCGATCCAGGAGAAGGGCGGGAAGGCGCTCGCGTACGCCGCCGACGTCGCGGACGAGCGCCAGGTGCAGGAGCTCGTGCTGAGCGCGGAGCGCTGGGTCGGGCCGGCGACCATCCTCGTGAACAACGCCGGCGTCCTCGAGCCGATGGCGCCGCTCGCGCGCACCGACGCGACCGCGTGGCTGCGCCACGTCGCCGTGAACGTCGGCGGCGTGTACCTGTGCGCGCGCGCCGTGCTCCCGGGGATGCTCGAGCGCGGCTACGGGCGCATCGTCAACGTCTCTTCCAGCGCGGCTTGGCGTGCGAGCGCGGGGTGGACCGCGTACTGCGCGGGGAAGGCTGCGGTCGACCAGCTCACGCGTGCGCTCGCGATGGAGCTTGAGCACAGCGGCATCACCGCGTGCGCGTTCTACCCGGGCTACATGGACACGCGCATGCAGGAGCGGATCCGCCACGCCTCGCCCGAGGACTTCACGCGCGTGGAGGAGTTCCGCGAGCTCAAGCGCCAGGGCAAGCTGCGCGACCCGCACGGCCCGGCGCGGATGGTCGCGTACCTCGCGTCGCCGCGGGCATCGCGCAACGGCCAGATCGTCGAGTTCGCGGACGACGAGCTCGCCCGCGAGGTCGACGCGTTCTTCGCCGCGGAGGTCGCGGGCTAGGCCTCCCGGGCGGCCGCCTTCACCGGCTTGTACGCGCGGCGCCGCGCGATCTGGGTCCGCAGCAGCTTCTCCGTCGCCGCGGCATCCGTCCGCGCGCGCGTCGCGATGTCCGCCTCGGGCCGCCCGATGATCCCGCAGTTCGGGCAGTCGCCCGACGGGTCGAGGCGCATGTGGCAGTTGCTGCAGTGCACATCGAACGGCGCGTGCGGCCGGAACAGCCCGAGGTCGCGGGCCTCGCCGATCAGCGCGTCGACCTCGGACACGTTCATCCGCTCGCGAGCACGACGGACTTCTTCTCGAGGTAGCCCTCGAGCGCCTCGATGCCGTGCTCCTTGCCGAAGCCGGACTGCTTCGTCCCGCCGAAGGGCAGCTGGTCGTACGCGACCTGGATGTCGTTCACCCACGTGTACCCGGCCTCGAGCTGCTCCGCGGCGCGCCGGGCCTTCGCCATGTCCTTCGTGAAGATGGACGACCCGAGCCCGTACACGGTCGCGTTCGCCTTCGCGATGGCCTCGTCGAGGTCCTTCACCACGAACACCGGGACGGCCGGCCCGAAGACCTCCTCCGTGGCGACGCGCGAGTCGTCGGGCACGTCGGCCAGCACCGTCGCGGGGTAGTACCAGCCCTTGTCGTAGCCGGCGCCCTCGGGGCGCCGGCCGCCCGCGAGGACGCGCGCGCCGCGCTGCACCGCGTCGGCGACCTGCGACTCGACCTCGGCGCGCTGGCCCTCGGTGTGGAGCGGGCCCATCTTGGTGTCGGCCGCGAACTGGTCGCCGAGCTTCCACTCCTTGAGCGCGCGGTCGGTGAACTTCGTCATGAACTCCTCGGCGACCTGCTCGAACACGAAGATGCGCTTCACCGCGAGGCAGGCCTGGCCGGCGTTGAAGAACCGGCCGATCGCGGCCGCGGCCGTGGCGCGCCGCACGTCGGCGTCGTCGGCGACGATCATCGGGTCGCTCCCGCCGAGCTCGAGCGTGACGCGGGTCACGTTCTTCGCCGCGAGCGACATGATCCGCTTGCCCGTCTCCGTCTGGCCGGTGAAGGCGATCTTGCTCACGCGCGGGTGCGACACGAGCGCGTCGCCGATCTCGCTCCCCGAGCCGTGGACGGTGTTGATGACGCCCGCGGGGAAGCCGGCGCTGGCGATGGCCTCGATCGCGCGCTGCGTCGCGAGCGGCGTCGTCGACGCGGGCTTCAGCACGATCGTGCAGCCCGCGGCGAGCGCCGGGCAGAGCTTGTTCGCGAAGAGGGTCAGTGGGAAGTTCCACGGCGTGATGGCGGCGACGACGCCGACCGGCCGGCGAATCGTGATGCCGAACTTCGCCGGGTCGTCGAGCGGGATGTAGTCGCCGCGCAGCTTGTCGGCGAGACCGGCGAAGTACTCGAGGTTCTCCGCGACGCGCGAGGCCTCGAGCTTCGCGTGGGCGAGCGGCTTGCCCTGCTCGGGCGAGAGCAGCTTCGCGACCTCGTCGACGACCTCGTGCATCCTGCGCGCGGCCTGATGCATGAGCTGCGCGCGCTTCGTGCCCGGCATCGCGGCCCACGCCGGGAGCGCCTTCGCCGCGGCGGTCACGGCCGCGTCGACGTCGGCCGCGGTCCCGCGCGGGACCTCTCCCACGACCTCGCCGTTCGCCGGGTCGCGCACCGCGATCGTCGTCCCGCTCCGCGTCCCGACGAGCTCGCCGCCGATGAGCATCTGGGCCACGCGTCCACCTCCGCTCGTGTTCAGGGATATGGTCATACCATTCCGGCGACTTTGCAGGGGAGGCCATCCACATGCCCGTAGTGCGTCTCGAGCGACAGGACACGGTCGGTCACATCGTGCTCGACCGGCCACCGGCGAACTCGTACGACCCGGGGTTCATGGAGGACCTCGACGCCGCCATCGAAGAGGCGCGACGGGACGAGGCGGTGAAGGCGGTGGTCGTGCGCAGCTCGTCCGAGAAGTTCTTCTCGGCCGGTGCGGACGTCGCGTTCTTCGCGAAGAGCGACCTGCCGGCCGCGGAGAAGGCCCTCGTCGTGTGCGCCAACGAGACCATCAACAAGCTCGAGTCGCTGCCGAAGGTCGTCGTGGCCGCCATCAACGGGCACTGCCTCGGCGGGGGCCTCGAGATCGCGCTCTGCTGCGACTTCCGCGTCGCCGCGGAGGGGTCGTACAAGATCGGCCTCCCCGAGGTCACGCTCGGCCTCCTCCCGGGGACGGGCGGCACGCAGCGGCTGCCGCGGCTCATCGGCCGCCAGCGAGCGCTCGAGCTCATGCTCCGCGGCACGACGCTGTCGCCGCAGGAGGCGAAGGGTGCCGGCATCGTCGACGAGCTCGTCCCCGCCGGCGAGCTCCAGGCGCGGGCGCACGAACGCGCGTTGTCGTACACGCAGGGCCCGGCCTTCGCGGTCGGCCAGATCAAGTTCGCAGCGGTCCAGGGCCATGGCCGTCCGCTCGCCGAGGGGCTCGCCATCGAGCGCCAGGCGCTCATCCGCCTCTTCCAGAGCGAGGACGCGCGCGAGGGCGTGACGGCGTTCGCGGAGAAGCGCAAGCCGGCCTACAAGGGCCGTTAGTGGCGGAGCCGCAGTGCTCGCACCTCGACGGGATCGACGAGGACGTCGCGCCGAAGAGCGAGGGCTGCGCTGAGTGCCTGACGATCGGCGACGACTGGGTCCACCTCCGGCTGTGCCTCACGTGCGGCAACGTCGGCTGCTGCGATGACTCGAAGAACACCCACGCGACAAAGCACCACAGGGCGACGAAGCACCCGATCGTCCGGTCGTTCGAGCCCGGCGAACGGTGGATCTGGTGCTACGTCGATGAGGTCGGCTTCGAGAGCTGATCGGCGCGCGGAGGCACACCCCTGAGCACGGTCGTCACGATGGCGGAGGCAGTGCGTCGGCACGTGCCCGACGGGGCGCGCGTCGCGCTCGGCTGCGCGCTCGAGCCGGCGATCCCATTCGCATTCGTGCACGAGCTCGTCCGTCAACGCCGGCGCGATCTCCGCCTCGTCGGCCCGATCAGCGACGTCGCGTTCGACCTCCTCATCGGCGCGGGGTGCGTCGCCGAGGTCGATGCCGCCTGGATTGGGAACGTCTCCGCGGGGCTCGCGCACTGCTACCGCCGCGCGATGGAGCAGGGCGTGCCGCGTCACATCACCGTCCGCGACCACAGCAACCTCTCGATCGGTCTCGCGCTCCTCGCGGGCGCGCTCGGCTCCCCGTATATCCCGACAGCGTCGCTCCTCGGCACCGACCTCGCGCGGGCGAACGGCACGTTCCGCGAGGCGACCTCGCCGTTCGACGGCTCGAACGTCCTGCTCATCCCGGCGATCGAGCCCGACGTCACGGTGCTCGCTGTCCAGCGCTCCGACGAGGACGGCAACGCGCAGCTGTGGGGTCCGTGGGGCGTGTCGCAGGAGGCCGCGCTTGCGGCGAAGCGCGTGATCGTCGTCGCGGACGAGCTCGTCGACCGTGCCGTCGTGCGCGCGGACCCGAACCGCACCATCGTGCCCGCGTTCAAGGTCGCTGCGGTGGTCGTGCAGCCCGGCGCGTGCCACCCGTCGCCGCTGCAGGACCGGTACGACCGCGACCACGGGTTCTTCCACGAGTACCACCGTGCGACGCGCACCGCCGAGGGCTTCGACGCGTGGGTCCGCGAGTGGGTCACGGACCTCCCCGACCACGACGCGTACCTCGCGAAGCTCGGCGATCGTTGGGAGGCGCTGCGCGCGACGGAGACGGCGCGTTGACCAGCATCACGCCGGGCGAGATCATGGTGGCGCAGGCCGCGCGCGAGATCCGCGACGGCGAGCGCGTCTTCGTCGGCATGCGCCTCCCGCTCATCGCGTTCGTCGTCGCGAAGCGCACGCACGCGCCGAATGCGGTCGGCCTCTTCGAGCTCGGGCTCGTGCGCGACGAGCCGGCCCCCGAGCTCCTCTACACGATGGGCGACCCGCCGAACGTGCGCGGCGCGACGTGGTGCGCGCGCACCGTCGACCTCATGGGCCTGCTCGCGCGCGGCGAGGTCGACGCCGGCTTCATCGGCGGCGCGGAGGTCGACCGCCGGGGGGACCTGAACACGACCGCGATCGGCGCCGACCGGCGGGCGCCGGAAGTGCAGCTGCCCGGCTCCGGCGGCGCCGCTGACATCGCGAGCCTCGCGAAGCGGCTCATCGTGATCATGCCCCACGACAGGCGGCGCCTCCGCGAGAAGGTCGACTTCGTGACCACGCCCGGCCACGGGGCCGAGCCGGGCTGGCGCAGGCGGGCCGGCCTGCGCGGCGGCGGGCCGAGCGTGCTCATCACGACGCTGGGCGTCTTCCGGTTCCCGGCCGGCGAGGCCGTCCTCACCTCGTACCACCCCGGGCAGAGCGTCGACCGGGTCCGCGCCGAGACGGGCTGGGAGCTGAGGGTCGCCGACGACGTCCGCGAGACCGAGCCGCCGTCGGACACGGTCCTGACGATCATCCGCGGCTACGATCCGCGGGGGTTCTGGACCCGACGAGGAGAATGACGGCCGTGGCGACGCTGACGCCGGCGCCCGAGGTCCGCCTGCCCGAGCTGCCCGACCGCTACAACGCCGCGCAGACGTTCATCGACGAGCACCGGCTGAACCGCGCGGACGCGGTCGCGATCCGCTGCCAGGGGAAGAGCGTCACGTACGGCGAGCTCGGCGCGAGCGTCGACCGCGCTGGGAGCGCGCTGCGCTCGCTCGGCGTGCACCGCGAGCAGCGCGTCCTCATCCTCACGGTCGACTCGCCGGCGTTCGTGTACGCCTTCTTCGGCGCGATCAAGATCGGGGCGATCCCGATCCCGTACAACTGGGTGCTCCCGGCGCGCGACCTGCTGTACGCCCTGAACGACAGCCGCGCCGTCGCGATCGTGGTCTCGGCGCCGCTCCTCGCGAAGGTGCTCGAAGTGCGTGCGCAGGCGCCGCACCTGCGGCACGTGCTCGTCACGACGTCCGGGACGCCGCCGCTCGAGGGTGCGCCACCATCGGACGTCATGTCGTTCGAGGACGCGCTGGCCGCGGCCGAGGACGAGATCGACGAGGTCGACACGACGCCGGACGACGCGTGCTTCTGGCTGTACTCGTCGGGGACGACGGGGTTCCCGAAGGGCGTCGTGCACCTCCAGCACGACATGATCTACTGCGCCGACAGGTACGGGCGGCACATCCTCGGCATCACCGAGGCCGACCGCACGTTCACCGTGTCGCCGATCTTCCACGCGTACGGCCTCGGCAACGGCGTGTTCTTCCCGTTCCGCGTCGGCGCTTCGACCGTGTACAAGCCGGAGCGCCCGGCGCCCGACCTCGTCTACGGGCTTGTCACGTCGGAGCGGCCGTCGATCCTCTTCACCGCGCCGACCTTCTACGCCGCGCTGCTGACGTATCCCGAGGAGGGCCTCAGCTACGACCTCTCGTCGGTGCGGTTCTGCGTGTCCGCGGGCGAGTCGCTCCCGAAGCCCATCTTCGAGGCGTGGAAGCGGCGCTTCGGCCTCGAGATCCTCGACGGGATCGGGTCGACCGAGATGCTGCACATCTTTATCTCGAACGTCGCGGGCCGCGCCAAGGGCGGGACGAGCGGCGTCGTCGTCCCGGGCTACAGGGCGAAGATCGTCGACGAGAAGGAACGGCCGGTGGCGCACGGCGAGACCGGCGACCTCTGGGTCGCGGGCGACAGCGGCTTCGCGTACTACTGGAACAAGCACGATCGCACGAAGCGCACCATCCGCGGCGAGTGGGTCGTCACGGGCGACCGCTACCACCAGGACGACGACGGCCACTTCGTGTACGAGGGCCGCAGCGACGACATGCTGAAGGTCTCCGGGATGTGGGTCTCGCCGCCGGAGGTCGAGGCGACGCTCATGGAGCACCCCGCCGTCCTCGAGTGCGGCGTCGTCGGCGCGCGGGACCAGGACGAGCTCACCAAGCCGAAGGCGTTCGTCATCCTCAAGCCGGGGCACGAGGCCACCGACGCGCTCGCCGAGGAGCTGAAGGCGTTCGTCAAGGGGCGCATCGCGCCGTTCAAGTACCCGCGCTGGATCGTGTTCGTCCGCGAGCTCCCGAAGACGTCCACCGGGAAGATCCAGCGCTACAAGCTGCGGGAGATGACGACGGCCTGACCGCGCCACTGATGTTAGCATAGTGGCATACTCTGTTATCATGGCGACATGATCCGAACGCAGATACAGCTCACCGAGAGGCAGGCACGGGAGCTCAGACGCATCGCGGCGGCGGAGGGTGTGAGCGTCGCCGCCGTGATCCGTCGTGCCGTCGATAGGGTCGTCGACCAACGTGGCGAGGACGCCGCCTGGCGCCGCGCGCTGACGGCAGTCGGGAGCATCCACGGCGACGGCGCGAACGTGGCCCGCGATCACGACAAGTATCTGGACGAGGCATACCGGAGCTGAGCGTCTTCGTCGACACGTCGGCTCTCTACGCGCTCCTGAGCGCCGACGATCAGGACCACTCGGCGGCCGCCGCGCAGCTTGAGCAGCTCCGCGAAAGGGCGTCCTTGGTCACGCACAACTACGTGGTCCTCGAGACCGTGGCCCTGCTCCAGCGCCGGCTCGGTATCAGCGCTGTCCATCGTCTCCAGGATCTCCTGGCGCCGATCGAGGTCGCCTGGGTGGACGAGGTGACGCATCGCTCAGCGATCGCGGCGCTGCTGGCGGCGTCTCGGCGTGACGTGTCGCTCGTAGACCGAGTGAGTTTCGAGGTGATGCGCGAACGCGGGATCGGCGAAGCCTTCGCGTTCGACCCCGAGTTCGCGCGGGAGGGTTTCACGACCCTGCCCGCGTGAACATGTGGTGGAGCTCGGGCCGCGCCCGACCAACGCGATCGTTCGCTACCCTGCGGAACACCAGCCGGAGGTGCGTATGTCGAACGTGCTCGTGACGCGCGAAGAGCCGATCGCTGTCGTCCAGCTCAACAGACCGGAAGCGCTGAACGCGCTCAGCGAGGATCTCATGGACGAGCTCGTCGCCGCGCTCGAGCAGCTCGACGACGACGAGCGCATCCGCTGCATCGTCGTCGCCGGGAACGACAAGGCCTTCGCGGCGGGCGCCGACATCAAGACGTCGTTCGTCGAGGCGACCCCGGTCACGATGCTGAAGCAGGACCTGACGACGCGCTGGGAGCGCATCCGCCGCGTCCGCACGCCGATCGTCGCGGCGGTGTCGGGCTACGCGCTCGGCGGCGGCTGCGAGCTCGCGATGGTCTGCGACATCATCGTCGCGTCCGAGACCGCGCAGTTCGGCCAGCCCGAGGTGAACCTCGGCATCATTCCCGGTGCCGGGGGCACGCAGCGGCTCACGCGCACGGTGGGGAAGTACGTCGCGATGGATCTCATCCTCACGGGGCGCCGGATCAAGGCGGAGGAGGCGAAGGCCATCGGCCTGGTCGCGCACGTGTACCCGGCCGCGTCGTGGCTCGACGACGCGAAGGCCCTCGCGCGGACGATCGCGGAAAAGCCCCCGATCGCGATCCGCCTCGCGACGGAGGCGATCGACCTCGCGGTGAGCTCGACGCTCGACGCCGGCCTCGAGTTCGAGCGCAAGGCCTTCTACCTCCTCTTCGCGACGGAGGACAAGAAGGAGGGCGTCGACGCCTTCGTGAACAAGCGCAAGCCCACGTTCACCGGCCGGTGACGGCCGGGGGCCCGCCGATCCGGGTCGAGCGCGACGGCGGGCTCGCGGTGCTGACGCTCGACCGGCCCGACGTGCTGAACGCGTTCGACGAGGCCATGACCGCGGCCCTCGGGATCGCGCTCGAGAGCGTCGCGCGCGATGCGTCGGCGCGCGCCGTGGCTATCACGGGCGCCGGACGCGCGTTCTCGGCCGGGCAGGACCTGCGCGACCGCAGGGCCGCGCTCGACCGCGGCGCCGATCTGCATCTCGGCGACGAGCTGCGCCGCCGGTACCACCCGCTCGTGGCGGCGATCCGGACCATGCGGAAGCCCGTCATCGCGGCGGTGAACGGCGTGGTCGCGGGCGCCGGCCTCGGGATCGTCACGTCGTGCGACCTGCGCGTCGCGTCATCATCGGCGATCTTCCGCGCGGCGTGGGGGAGGATCGGCCTCGTGCCGGACGCCGCGTCGGCGTACTTCCTCCCGCGGCTCGTCGGCTGGGGCCGGGCGATGCACATGGTCCTCACCGGCGAGGCCGTGCCCGCGGACGAGGCGCTGCGCATCGGCCTCGTCGGCCGCGTGTGGGGTGAGGAGGAGTTCGCCGCGGGCTGGCGGGCGTTCGCGCGCGAGATCGCCGCGGGGGCGACCGAGGCGTACGCGCTCTCGAAGGAAGGGCTGAACGCCGGGTTCGAGGGGGACCTCTCGTCCTTCCTCGACGTCGAGGCGGCCCTCCAGGATCGGGCGGGCCGAACGTCGGACTACGCCGAGGGGGTCCGCGCGTTCCTGGAGAAGCGGGCCGCGAGCTTCAGCGGCAGGTGAGGAGCGAGATGGACGATCGTGACGCGGTGGTGCTCGGATACGTGCGGACGCCGATCGGCCGGTACGGCGGCGCGCTCGCGAGCCTGCGGCCGGACGACCTCGCTGCGCTCGTGGTGCGGTGCGTCCTCGAGCGCACGGGGATCGACGGCGCGCAGGTGGACGAGGTCGTCCTCGGCGACTCCAACGGCGCGGGCGAGGACAACCGCAACGTCGGGCGCATGGCCGCGCTCCTCGCGGGGCTCCCGAAAGAGGTCCCCGGGATCACGGTGAACCGCCTGTGCGGCAGCGGCCTCGAGGCCGTGAACGATGCCGCTCGCCGGATCCGCCAGGGCGAGGCCGACATCGTGATCGCCGGCGGCGTCGAGTCCATGTCGCGCGCGCCGTGGGTGATGCTGAAGCCGTCGGAGGCGTTCCCACGGGGCGAGCGGACCGTCGTCGACACGTACCTCGGCTGGCGCCTCACGAACCCCCGCTTGCTCGAGATCGGCGTGCATCCGATCGGCCTCGGCGAGACCGCCGAGAACGTCGCGGAGCAGGAGCACGTCTCGCGCGAGGACCAGGACGCGTACGCCGCGCGCTCGCAGGCGCGCTACGCGAAGGCGAAAGCGGACGGCTTTTTCGCCGGCGAGATCGTGAGCGTCGAGACGGCGAACGGCACGGTCGGCGAGGACGAGCATCCGCGCCCGGACTCCACGGTCGAGAAGCTCGCGAAGCTGCGGCCGGCCTTCCGCAAGAACGGCACGGTCACGGCCGGCAACTCGTCCGGCGTGAACGACGGCGCCGCCGCGCTCGTCGTCGCGAGCCGCGCGAAGGCGAAGGCGCTCGGGATCAAGCCGCTCGGCCGCGTCGTCGCGGCCGCGACGGCGGGCGTGCACTCCGATTACATGGGGCTTGGCCCCATTCCGGCCGTGGGGCGGCTCGTGCAGCGCACCGGCGTCGCGGTCGATCGGTGCGACGCGATCGAGCTGAACGAGGCGTTCGCCGCTCAGGTGCTACCGGTGATGCGCCAGCTCGGGATGCCCGAGGACCGCACGAACCCGAACGGCGGCGCGATCGCGGTCGGGCATCCGATCGGCTGCTCCGGGGCGCGCATCGCCGGGACGCTCATCCGCGAGCTCGCGCGGCGCGGCGGCCGCTACGGGATCGCGACGGCGTGCATCGGCGTGGGGCAGGGGATCGCGACGCTGTTCGAGCGGGAGGCCCGATAGGCTCAGGGCCTGAGCAGCTCTAGCAGGTCCGCCGCGGTCAGGACGCGGACGCCGCGGTCCGAGAGCCACTCGCGTAGTGGGGCGTCATCGAGGAGGTCACGGTCGCCGGTGACGATCGCCTCGGCGCCGCCGGTGAGCGCGCTGGCGACCACCGGGGCATCCGTCGGGTCACGTAGCGTGACCGCGATCTCGACCTTCGGCAGGAGCGGCTGTAGCAGCGAGAGGATCTCGTTCCGGTCGGTCTCGTCGATCGCGTACCTCCGAGCGAGGGCAGGTCGGGTGAGCACCTCGGCGATCTCCTCGGCCAGCTCCCAGCGCGCGACGGCCGTGACTCGGCCGGTGCGTACCGCGTCGATGACGCGTCTCGGTCGGCTGCCGGACGCGATCAGTCCCGATACCCAGATGTCGGTGTCAACGACGACGCGCAGCGCGCCGCCTCCGCACCTCACGAACGGCCTTGTTCACGTCGCGCACCACTTCGTCCTCGGAGAAGCCTCGCTCCTTCGCGATCCGGTCGCGACGCGCGAGCAGCGCGGCGAAGCGCGCCTGCCACTCGCTCTCGGGGATCCGGCGGATCTTCTGCGCACTCAGCCAGGAATCCACCGCCTCCCGGACGAGCGACGCGACCGGCCGGCCGCGGCTCTCGCCGACGCGGCGCAGCACGTCGAGCTGTTCGGCCGGCAGGTAGATATTGGTCCGCCTCATCGCCTATACATCATACATCCATTTCGACGACACGGCTCGCGCGTCAGTGCCTTCGTCTCAACGGCGTTCGGCGTCATCCCGCGGTCACCGCGCTCCACGCTTCGCTCCTCCGCGCTCGGTCGACGGCAGGCGCCCCGCGTCCTTGAGCGCCCATCGCGCCGCAGAGCATGGACGCCGCGGAGTTCGAGTTCCGCCTGGAAGGTGCGTCCAAGACGCTCTCGAACCTCCAGGGGTCCGACATCGTCGGCCTGCGTATCGAGCGAGCGAAGGTGGTAGCATATGCGCGTGACGAAGCGACAGCCGAACGGTTCGGCATCCCCCGCGAGAACACCTACGCCGCGCTCATTGAGCGCGGTGGCGGTCGCGCGGCTCGTGGTGAACTCCCTGACGAGGCCGCTCTCCGAAGCGGAGCGGGGCGAACTGGCGCGGAGGCGCGCGTCGAAGGCGCGAGCGCCGCAGGGGAGCGAGCGCCGCACGAGGCTGGTGTTCCCGACCTCCGGGAGGCGGCCCACCTAGAGGACCAGCGTCTCGTCGCCGCCCTCGGCGGCAGCCCCGGCCCCGTTCCGGGTGCTCTCCAGGCCGAGCGTGCTGCGGGCTACGCGCGCGAGCGTGATCAGTGGGCGACGAGCTCTCGGGCGGCGAGCAGCAGATGCTCGCGATCGGGCGCGCGCTCATGCGGAACCCCGAGCTGCTCGTGCTCGACGAGCCGTCCGAGGGCCTCGCGCCGCAGCTGCGCGGCGAGGTGCGCGACGTCCTCGTGCGCCTGCGTGACGGGTCCGGCCTCGCCATCCTCCTCGTCGAGCAGGACCTGCGCATGGCCACCGCGGTGGGTCAGCGCGTGTACGTCATGAACAAGGGGACGATCGTCTTTCAGGGGACGCCCGCCGAGCTCGCCGCGGCGCCGGACGTCGAGGCGCGCTACCTGGGAGTGTGAGCGGCGCGGCTATCCTCCCTGATGCGCTCCCGCGCGATGCGGGACCGCGGAACGGGAGCTGTACGTCGATGGCCGAGCTGTGGCAGATCGCACGAGACCTCGTCGCGCCCGGTAAGGGGATCCTCGCCGCCGACGAGAGCACGAGCACCATCAAGCGGCGCTTCGACGCGATCGGCGTCGAGAGCACCGAGGCCAACCGCCGCGCGTACCGCGAGCTCCTCTTCCGCACGAAGGGGGCCGCCGACCACATCAGCGGCGTGATCCTCTACGACGAGACGATCCGTCAGAAGGCCGAGGACGGCACCCCGCTCGTCGCGCTCCTGAAGGATCAGGGCATCTATCCCGGGATCAAGGTCGACGTCGGCGCGAAGCCGCTGGCGGGGTCGCCGAACGAGACGGTCACGGAGGGCCTCGACGGTCTTCGCGAGCGCCTCGGCGAGTACCGCGACCTCGGCGCGGTCTTCACGAAGTGGCGCGCGGTCATCACCATCGGCGGCGGCATCCCGACCGACTACTGCCTCGACGTGAACGCGCACGCCCTCGCGCGGTTCGCGGCCCTCAGCCAGGAGGCCGGCCTGGTCCCGATCGTCGAGCCCGAGGTCCTCATGGACGGGACGCACACCGTCGAGCGCTGCTTCGACGTCACGCGCGCGACGCAGCTCGAGGTGTTCCACCAGCTCGCCGCGCAGCGCGTGCGCTTCGACGAGATGCTCCTCAAGCCGAACATGGTCCTGTCGGGCAAGAGCGCCAAGGATCGCGCGCCCGCCGCGCAGGTCGCGCGCGCGACGCTGCACTGCTTCCTGCAGACGGTCCCCGCGGCCGTGCCCGGGGTGGTGTTCCTCTCGGGCGGGCAGTCCGACGACGAGGCGACGGTGAACCTCGACGCGATCAACCGCCGCGCCGCCGAGATCGGCGGCGTGCCGTGGGAGCTCTCGTTCTCGTACGGCCGCGGGCTGCAGGCGGCGCCGCAGAAGGCGTGGTCCGGGAAGAAGGAGAACGTCGCCGCGGCGCAGCGCGCGTACTTCCACCGCGCGAAGGTCACGGCCGCGGCGCGGATGGGGAAGTACTCGCCGGAGATGGAGAAGGAGCTCGTGCCGGCGTAGCGCTACGCGGGCACCGGCTCCGGCAGGGGGATCGGCGCGCGCTGCGGAGCCGAGACGCGCAGCGCGAGGCTGACGGCGACGAAGCCCATGATCCCTGCCGAGAGGAAGATGAGGTGGTAGTCGCCGAGCGCGACACGGAAGACGCCGCCCGCGTACGCCGCGAGCGCCGCGCCGATCATGTGCGAGAACCAGATCCAGCCGTACAGCGTCCCGAGCGAGGCCCGGCCGAAGCGCGACGCCGTGAGGTTCACGGTCGGCGGGACCGTCGCGACCCAGTCGAGGCCGTACACGATCGCGAAGAGCAGGAGCCACTGCAGGTCGTAGATGAACGGGAGCGCGAAGAGCGACGACGCGCGGAACCCGTAGTAGAGCGCGAGGAGCTTCCGCGGGTCGTACCGGTCGGTGAGCCAGCCGGACGCGAGCGTCCCGACGATGTTCAGCGACCCGAGCAACGCGACCGCCCCCGCCGCGGTGACCTCGGTGAACCCGTGCTCCACCGCGTGCGGGATGAGATGCGTGCCGATGAGGCCGTTCGACGTGTAGCCGCACACGAAGAAGGAGCCCGCGAGGAGCCAGAAGTCGCGCGTCCGGAGCGCCTCCCGGAGCGGCGTGCCTCGCGTGTCGAGCGGCCGCTCCTGGGCGCGCGACGCGGCACCCTCGCCGAACGGTCGGAGACCGACGTCCTCCGGCCGGTCGCGCATGAGGAAGAAGAGCGGGACGAGGACGACGACGAGCGCGACCGCGAGGATCGAGATGGCGGCGCGCCACCCGCTCGTGACGAGGACGGCGGCGAGCGTCGGGATGAAGATGAGCTGGCCGGCCGAGACCGCCGCGCCGAACAGCCCGACGACGAGGCCCTGGTGGCTCCGGAACCAGCGGTGCGCGACCGAAGCGCTGACGACGTTGCCGGCCGCTCCGGTCCCGAGACCGATGACGAGCCCCCACAGGAGGTCGAACTGCCACAGCTCGCGCACCGCGAGGAGCCCCCAGATGCCGGCCGCGATCGCGGCGCAGCCCGCGAGGAGGACGCGCCGGGGGCCGAACCGGTCGACGAGCCCGCCGCCGAGCGGCCCGCCGAGGCCGAAGGCGATGAGGCTGACCGCGACGGCGAGCGAGATGCTCGCGCGGTCCCATCCGAACTCCGCCTCGAGCGGCAGCGCGAGGAGGCCGGGCGTCGCGCGGATCGACTGCGCGGTGAGGAGCGTGACGAACGTGACGGCGACGACGATCCACGCGTAGTGCACGTGGGAGAGGCGGGTGGCCGCAGCGCGCATCTGCTCGAACACTACCGTCCGACGTTCGGTCGCGAGGGCCCGCTTCGATACACTTGAACGCGGAGAGGTGTCCGAGTGGTTGATGGTGCCGCTCTCGAAAAGCGGTAGGCGAAAGCCTCGCGGGTTCGAATCCCGCCCTCTCCGCGGGAGAGGTCGCCTAGTGGCCTAGGGCGCTGACCTGGAAAGTCAGTGGGTGAAAGCCCCGTGGGTTCGAATCCCACCCTCTCCGCGGCGGGAGAGGTCGGTCAGCCGGCGGCCGCCACCTGCGGAGCTGCGGCGCGCGCCGAAGCAGGCACGACCGATCCCTGCTCCATCAGTTCGAGCAGTGC
>Ga0233425_10003028_pt1 | contig 31583 bp, 28 predicted proteins | sample Watercolumn_Towu_2_FD_181712 | JGI IMG/M metagenome (GOLD analysis project Ga0233425, IMG submission 181712) | Freshwater microbial communities from Lake Towuti, South Sulawesi, Indonesia - Watercolumn_Towuti2014_140_MG | ecosystem: Environmental > Aquatic > Freshwater > Lake | place... | reverse complement strand
CGAACGACTCTACGGGAAGCGGATGCCAACACCCGATGGTGTAAGCTGTCAGCCGCGACTTTGAGTTACCCGGCTGGCCTCGCTGGGGCGTTCGAAAGGCTGTGGAGGAAAACGCTTCGCGGCTGCAATTTCCTATTGAGCGTAACGAGGACTATACGTGTTTCATACGTCTTCCGTCTGCATAGCCATAGCAGAAGATTTGCGGAGCCGGAACAAACCGAGTCGGACGGAGCCGTTTCTTGCCACGCCGCTTCGTCGGCGTGTCGGGAATGCGCGGCGACTGAGCGCCGCGGCTACAACGGCTTCCTGCCCTTTTGTTAGGTGCTCTTAGACCTTCTCGGGAACGACGAACGGTGCGCGGTACTTGCGGGTCAACAGTGCGTTGGCGGCGTCGTTATTCTCGAAGCGCTCCTTCTTCGCGTCCATCTTCAGCCACGGGCCGATGACGGCCTTGGTGGTGTCAATGTTGACGTCGTTGGCAGCGAGATGTTCCTTGAACCGGCCAAAGGTCTCGGCGGCGTCGCGGTTGCCTTTGATCTGTTCGAGGATTTGTCCGGGGGCGGCTTGTTTGCCGACGCGATAGGAGATGTTGGCCGTGTGACAGAGGCCGCTCGACAGAGCGCCTTCGCGGATCGGGCCGGCCAAATCGGACATCTTGCGGCTGCGGACGGCCTTGATGAAGTTGCCGAAGTGGTTGCTGTCCTCGGCGAAGTCCATCACGACACCACTCGCGGCGCCGGCACTACCTTTCTTCGATTTGTCCTTGTCTTTCTTGCCACTGCCGCCTTTGAACTCCTGCACCTGCTTGCCGTCCTTGTCAAAAACAATGCACTTGCTGTAGTCGGGAATGACCATGTAGCCGTTCTCGCAATGGATGACACAACCGACGGATGCGCCGAGGAACTTATCCATGTTCTTCGCGCCGGCCTTTTCGGGCAGGCCGCGCACTTCGAAGATCAACGGTGCGCCGTCGTAGTCGTGATAGACGATCTGCGTGTTGGGTGTCTCGCCATCATCGTCGTAGCCGAAACGGCCGCCGATGCTGATGACGCGCGGGGAGAGTTCGTTGACGCCGAGCGCCCAGCGGCAGAGGTCCACTTGATGGACGCCTTGGTTGCCGAGGTCGCCGTTGCCAAAGTTCCAAATCCAATGCCAGTCGTAGTGGATCGGGCCGTTCTTGGTGTTGCGGCGGGGCGGGTCTTTGGGCGCAGGGCCACACCAGAGGTCGTAGTTAATGTTCGCGGGAACCTCCTGTGGGCCACTGCACTTGCCGATGCTGTCGCGGCGTTTGTAACAGAGACCGCGGGAGACGAGAACCTTGCCGAGACCGCCCTTGTGGATGAACTCGATGCCGGCGCGGACGCCGCCGCTGGAGCGGCACTGCATGCCGGCTTGGACGATGCGTTTGTATTTCGCGGCGGCTGCGACGGACTGGCGACCTTCAAAGACGTTGTGCGAACTCGGCTTCTCGACATAGACGTCCTTGCCAGCTTGGCAGGCCCAGACCGTCGCGAGGCCCTGCCAATGGTTCGGCGTCGCCACGCTGATGGCGTCAATGTCCTTGTTCTCAAGCAGTTTTCGGATGTCGCTGTAGCCTTCGACCTTCTTGCCTTTCTTCTCGAAACCGGCGACGCCCTTGGCGAGCACCTCCGAGTCCACATCGCACAACGCCACGATGCGCACGCCGGGCAGCGCGCTGTAGCCGCTGATGTGCGCGCCGCCGCGTCCGCGGAATCCAACCACGGCGATTCGGATGTCGCTGTTCGCGCCTGCGGGAGCGGCCCACGTCCAGCGCGGCACGCTGAACGCCGCCGCGGCGGCAACGGATGCTCTGAGGAATGATCGTCTGCTGATATTGGTGTTCATATTGTAAGCTCCTTTACTTGATGAATTCGTTGAAACGTTCTTCGATGCGTCCTTGTTTCTCGTCACCTTCGTGGAACACAAACCGATACCGGAACGTCACGCTCGTGCCCGACTCGATCTTCAAGTCGCCGGCGCCGGCGGGTTTCTTCTCGAAATCGTGGATGCCGAACGGATTCACCGCGAACAGGCCGTAATCGCGGACGTGCCACGTCGTCGGATGACGGGGATTCTTCGGATGATCGAAGATGGCAACGCCGACGGTCTTGCCGCCGACTGGCCCGTAATAATCAACCCACTTCGCGCGTTTGCCCCAGGCTTCGACATCGCGCACGCCATCGCTGTTGACGATGTGGCCGTCGCCCGCCTCTTTCTTCTTCTTCTTTCCGTCTGTCACCGTCTTGGTAACATTCATCGTCTCGGCGAGGCGAATAGCCATTGTGCCTTCCTTGGTGTCGCCGAACGTCACGTCGCCCTGCGACGCGATGAGCGTGATTTCGTAGTCGAGCGTTTTCACGTCGGTCGGCGCGTAGAAGCGGATCGTCCGTTCGTCGGAGCACATGACCTTGCCATCCTGCGTGACCCAGTTGTTGCGGGAAGAAATCAGGTCGGGACCGGTCTTCAGGAACTTCTCGTGGACGGTCTTGCCGAACGCTTTCATCTCCGACCAGCAATCCACACCGTTGACGCTGCCGTGCGCGTAGATCAGGCCCTTCTGATGGGGGTGGTCGGTCGAATCTTTACCGGTGTCTTTCATCGGCCAGTCGCGCGTCATCGAAGCGCCGCCGGCGCCGATGACCGGGTAGAAATAGGGACGGACAACGTCCTTGTAATGGTATTCGGTGAACAACTGGCCGCAAAGTTCAACGCGCAGTTTGCCGTCAACCTCCCGGATCGAGACGCCATCAGCGATGGCAGACACAGCGACCAACAGGAACAACAGAAAGGTCTTCATCATGAGCGCATGATGGACTTTTCCCGCAGCACTGACAACACTTTTTAGCGCTTGTACGGATTCGGTGTCGGCTGGCCGGCGACGCCTTGGGCGGCGCCTTCCATCACGGAGTTCGGCAGGCGGCTGACGCTGCCGACCGGTTCGCTGGCGTCCCTGACGCCTTGGTGAACGCTTTCACAGCCTGCCAAGCACGCGACGATGGCGGCACAGAGGATCATACGGAGTGTGGTCATGGGATTACTTGCCTCCTGTCGCCGGAGCGCGGATGACGTCGCCTTGCGCCGCGGCTGGGTTGAGGGTGCTTTCGGCTTTGGCCTTGGAGAATTTCTCCTGAACTTCGTACACTTTGATAACGCCTTTCTTCTTTTCTTCCGAGCCGAGTTTTTCGCCGGTGGTGGGATCCACCAACGCCTCGCCGACGCTGAACACCGTGAACGTATCGCCCACCGTGCAGCCGTTGCGCTCCCCGGCGCTGGTGTAGATGTCGTCGCCGCTGACCCGGATGACGCTGCCTTGGTAGGCGACGTTCTTGAGCTTGCCGGAGATGTAGGCGACGGCATTATCAATGGTGATCTGCACCGCCTTGCCCAACGGCGTCTTGCTGAAGCCTTCGGTGCCGAAATCCACGATGCCCACCGACACGCCGACGCCCATGCCGCCGGCGGTGGCCTTGCCTTCGCAACGCTGGGAGTCGAGCACCTGGCCCGTGGTCGTGTCAATGAGGCGGATGATCAACCCGACATGCGCTTCCTCGCGTTTGTTGGCGAGACGGATGCCGCCGATGCCGAAGCCGGTGCCGCTGCCGGCGCTCTTGTTTTCAAATTCGGTGATCGTGCCCTTGATGAGAATTTGAGCGCTGAGCAGTTTGCCGGTCTGGGCGGTCTGCGATTTCGCGGCCCGTCCGCTGGCGGCGAGGTCCTGCTCCGCCACCACGTCGCCAAGCGTCTGCCGCTCCAGCACCATGAACTCCCCGCTCTTCATCAACGCATCGGTCAACTGATCGGCCATTCCGTCGTCGAGCCGGATCTGTCCTGACCACGATGTCTTATTCTCGAAACGGGAAACCGCCACCGTTTTCTTCAGACTCGCACCGAATGCCGACGATGCCACCAAAACCACGCTCAGACTGACCATCAGTAATCTACGAACATGCATACTTATGCCTCCTTCTTAATTCTATTACGATAAATAGTACAACGTCATTCTAACGAGTCAAGAACAGGCTTGTGTTGCGCGACCAATGAGCGAACTCGCGTTCCGGTTTGCCGCAGACCGCGTCTCGTCGGACTTGTTCCGGCGGAATTGACAACCCAGCCGATCCGATGCAGAATGACGCCAATAAGAGGAGATCAAGATTATGAAACGACTGTTTTTGCTCGGACTGGTTCTGCTCGGCGGCTGCGTGGTGCAGTCGTTCCAACCATTTTATGGCGACGCCTATAAAGCGGATGCACCGGAGGTCTTTGGCCAATGGAAAGTCGCCTCGATCGGCGCAGACTCCAACGTCGCCTACAAAGCCTGGGTTTTCACCGAAGATTATAAACTGCTCACTCACGACGACAAAGGCCTGTCGGGACACCTCCAGACAACGTTCTTTAAGATCGGCACCCAGCTTTTTTGCGACGCCGAGATCGTGAACATCCCCGAAGGAAAGTTCAATGCGTTCTGGATGCTCCACATCCGCGGCACCCACACGCTTTACAAAGCTGACGTTACCAAGGACAAACTCACGTTCATCCCGTTGAGTTTCGAGTGGTTCAAGAAAGGACTGGCCGCCAAGGAATTTGAACTGCCTCACGTCCGAACCACCAAGGAAGACGATTTCCTGATGACCGCCACCGGCGACCAGTGGGCGAAGTTCCTCCGCAAATACGCCGCCGACACCAACGCCTTCCCCGAAGCCAACGCGTTCGTGCTGCGCAAGCCGCAGTCTTGACTTTTATCCCGCAACAGGCAAGCTATCTCACAGAAGGAAAAGACACCATGAAAACAGTTACCCTAGCACTTTCTCTCGCTCTCGCCGGCATTGCCCACGCCGATGTCATCCATCTGTCCAGCGGCAAGGACATCAACGGCACCGTCTCCGGCTACGCCAACATGACCTTCGAGATCACCGTCGAAGGCACCGGCGACATGCGCCAATCGGCCGCCGCCATCAAGTCCATCGAGTTCACTCCCCGGCCCGCCAAATTCGAAGTCCGCGGCCGCGGCGCCATCGAGGGCACCCTGACCAGCTATGAAGCCGGCAGTTTCACCGTCCAGAAATCCGACGGCAAGACCGAAAAACTCCAGTCCATGATGGTCAGCAACGCCAGCTTCGGCGGCAGCGGCAAGAAATTCATCAACTTCTCCGGCGGCGGCGTTCTCGACTTGAAAAAAGTCATCGTCCCCGGCAAAATCACCATCGTGGATTTCCACGCCGACTGGTGCGGCCCCTGCAAACAAATCAGCCCCCACCTCGACAAAATCAACAAGGACGACCCCGACGTGGTCCTGCGCAAGGTGGACATCGTCAAGTTAGGCACCCCGGTTACCAAACAATTCGACATCAAGAGCATCCCCCGCATCCACATCTACGACCGCACCGGCAAACTCGTTGGCAGCGTCACCGGCGCCGGCAAAGACGCCGTGGACACCTATCTCAAAGCCGCCAAAGGAGCCAAATAGCCCCTCCCCATGACAGATCCCCGACTCGCGAAACTCGCCCAACTCCTCGTTGATTATTCCGTCAAACTCAAACCCCGCGACATCGTCGCCATCAACGGCGAGGCCATCGCCGCCCCGTTGATCCGCGAAGTCTATCGCGCCGCCATCCGGCGCGGCGCGTTCGTCATCTCCGACGTGGTGCTCGACAGCGTGGCCGAGATTTTCTACGCCGAGGCCAACAAGGAACAACTTCAATGGCTGTCACCTTTCGCGATGTTCAAGGTGCGCAGGATTGACGCCTCCATCGGCATCTGGGCCGACGAAAACACCAAGGGCCTCAGCAACGTTGACCCGAAGCGGCTCGCGCTGGCCTCCTCCGCCCGCAAACCGATCAGCAAACTCTTCATGGACCGCGCCGCCACCGGCAAACTCCGCTGGTGCGGCACCCAATGGCCCTGCCATGCCAGCGCGCAAGACGCCGAGATGTCGCTCGAAGAATACGAGGACTTCGTCTTCGGCGCCGGACATCTCGACGACCACGACCCCATCGCCACGTGGAAGCGAATCTCCAAGCAGCAGCAGACGCTCACCGATTTCCTGAACCGTCGCCGCCAAATCCGAATCGTCGCCGAGGACACCGACATCCGTTTCTCCGTCAAAGGCCACAAATGGATCAACTGCGACGGCCACTACAACTTCCCCGACGGCGAAATCTTCACCGGCCCCGTCATTGACAGCGTCGAAGGCCATATCAAGTACAGTTTCCCCGCCGTCCACGGCGGACGCGAAGTGGACGGCGTCCGGCTCACCTTCGAGAAGGGCAAAGTCGTCAAGGCCGAAGCCAGCAAAGGCCAGGAGTTCCTCCGCGCGATGATCGCGATGGACAAAGGTTCCTGTTACCTCGGCGAATCTGCCATCGGCTCCAACTACAACGTCAAGCGCTACACCAAGAACACGCTCTTCGACGAAAAGATCGGCGGCACTATCCACCTCGCCCTCGGCGCCGGCTATCCCGAAACCGGCAACAAGAACCGCAGCGGTCTCCACTGGGACATGGTTTGCGACTTGAGAAAGGGCGGCGAGATTTACGCCGACGGCACCCTCATTCAGAAAAACGGCCGGTTCCTCAATAAGAAATTCCCGCAGCCGTAGCGATGTAGGGGCGCACTGCGTGCGCCCAATCCGCATCGCCATGAACTCACGGGGTAGGGCTTAGGCATCATAAATTCCGTGTCATTCCGAACGAAGTGAGGAATCTCAAACTTCCATTCGGAGGGATTCCAGAGATTCCTCGACAAGCTCGGAATGACAATTCCATTTTTGACTTTTTTGCTGCGTAGACCCTAACCCACGGGGCGCACACAGTGCGCCCCTACGACTTCTGGTGCAACCGTATCAACGCCCCCGCCGCCTCGTCACACGCTTTCGCTGCCTTCTCGCCGCCTTGGTTGGTGCAAACCAACACGGCAAACTTCCGTTTCGGCGCAACCCAAGCCACGGAGAAGTTCATTGTGTTGCTCCCGGCGTGCGTGAGCACCTTGCCGCCACCCCACTTCCGCTCGCACACGATCCAGCCCAGCGCATAATTCCCACCAAATGGCGGCAGCAACTCCTGTTTGCTGCGCAGCACGTGTGCGATGAACTTCGACCAGTCCGCCAGCGCGCAATGCACACGCCCCGCCGGGCCGATCACGGGCGGATTGTCAAGCTTTCCACCGACGCCACCGAATCCTACAATCTTCATTCCCAGCGGCTCAAAGACGTGTTTCCCTATCAACTCCTCCCAACTCGCGTTCATCGTCTGTTCCGCCATCGCCCCGACGATGACGTAGCCGAGGTTCGAGTAAACGTACTTCTCACCGGGCGGAGATTCTGGTTTGGCCTTCAACACCACCTGACGGCGCTGCTCCCGCACCGGTTGTTTCGAGGTCGTCCACTTGTCATTTGCCGGCAAACCGGCGCGGTGCGAGAGCAAGTGCAGCAACGTCACCTTCCGTAAGGGCGCCGGCGCATCGGGAAATACTTCGCCGACACTCGTCTCCCATTTCAATTTCCCTTGCTCGACCAGCGCAGCGATTAACGTCGCTGTCATCGCTTTCGTGTTCGACCCGATATGCCAGAGCGCATTGGTCGGCGCACCGACAGCGCCGACGGCAACCATCCCCTGCTCCGTCACAATCGCGCCCGCCAGCGCCGACAGTTTGTGTTTCTCTCGGATTGGTTTCAGCACCTCGGTCACGTCAGCGCGCACCGCCATCGCTGCGAAGAGCAAGAGCAGCCACGCTCTCACAAATTACCGTGCTCCTTCCACGCATCGCGGAACCAGAGAATCGTCTGCCATGGCGCGGTGTACGGTGTGTTGCAACTGGCGGAAAACACAAACCGGTGCGCGTACGGTTTCATCCGGGCAAACAACTCGCCAACGTAATCAAAGACCGCTTGGCGCGTGGTAAGTCGTCGAAACTCCGCGGCGCTGATGCCGCCGGTGACGATGAGCCGGTCGCCGCTGAGCCGCAGCGCCTCATCGAGCGCGACGTCGCCCAGCGGCGGGGACGTGACGCCTTCGAGGCCGTCCACGCCAAGCGAGCCGATCAATGGCAGCAGCGCCCGTTGCTGGCCGCAGGCGTGGATGAAAAACATCGCGCCGTGCTCGTGACAAATCCGCGCCGCCTTTTCGTAGAAACTGGCCGAGTATTGTTCGACGTAATGCGGCGGATGAAACATCGTGTCGAGGTTGTCCATGGACATCATCACCCGCACACCAGCGCCGGCTATCTGGCGGACGAGATCGAGTTGAGCCGCCTCGTGCGCAGCCATCACCTCGCGGCACAACTCCGGGTAATCGGCCAGCAGATACACCGCCTTGTCCGCACCGGCCATGATGTGCAGGATCTTCAGCGGGCAGAACATCTCGCCGGCAACGACCACTCCATCGGGTCCCGCCTCGCGCTGGATGGCTTCGAATCGCTCCGGGTAAAACCGCCACCGCCGGGCGCGGATCAGCTCGACGAACGCCTCCGTCATCTCCTCGTCCAGCAGGAACTTCTCCTGCACAAGCGTTGACTCCGCAAAGATATAGCGAAGACGTTCGGTAAATGTTCCGGTTTTGGTCCGGTACGTTTTCTCCGTGACGATGTCGCGTCCGTCGTTGTGGCGGCGCTCCTCAACCTCGACGCCATCCCAAACTTCGTCGGCGAGGCCCCCGCACCAGTAGCGGACAGCATCGCAGTAGATGTTCCGGCTAAACACATCGAGGCCGAGCCAGCGGATCATTTCCAACTGGCTCCGGCAATGCGCGATCTCCGGCGGCAGCAAACCGTGGTGTTGGTGGTGCGTGAACCACTGCCAGTAGTTTGGAGCGTAACGAATCCTCATTCCAGCTTCATTGGCTCCAATCGCGGCGTCAGCGCGTGCATAATGCCGAGCGCCGCCAGATACACGACCGACGCGAGTGCGAACGGCACGAAGTAGTTGTTGTTCGTGAAGTGCAGGACACGCCCGATCAGTTGCGCCGAGAACATCCCGGCAATCGCGCCCGCCATGCCGCCGATGCCGACGATGGAACTGACCGCTTTGCGTGGTGCCGTGTCGCTGACCAGCGTGAACAGGTTTGCCGCGAACCCGCAGTGCGCCGACGCCGCCAGCGCGACCAACGCGACCGACACCCACAGGTTGCCCACCAGCGGCGTCAGGAACACTGGCACGACACACAACGAGCACACAAGCAACGTCGTCTTGCGCGCGGCGTTGACTGTCCAGCCGCGTTTGATCAGGTGTGACGACAACCAGCCGCCCGCGATGCCGCCCACGTCGGCCACGAGAAAGATCGTGATCAGCGGCAGGCTGCTTTGGGTCAGCTTCAGGTGGTATTGTTTGTTCAGGAAATCGGGAATCCAGTAAATGTAAAACCACCAGACCGGCGACGAAGCCGCCATGCCCACCACGAACGCCCACGTCTGCGGATGTCGCAGCAACACCAGCCAAGGCACTTTCACCTGCGGATCGGGTGGGTCTTTCTGGATGTGCGCCAGTTCCGCCGGTGAAACCCACGGATGTTCCTGCGGACGCCGGTAACAAATCGCCCACAACACCACCCATGCAAACCCAATCGCGCCCGTCACAATGAACGCCGCCTGCCAACCCCATCGCGCCGCCAGCCACGGCACGACCAGCGGACAGGCCACCGCGCCGATGTTGCTGCCGGCGTTGAACAAGCCTGTCGCGAACGCACGTTCCTCTTTCGGAAACCATTCCGCCACCGTCTTGACAGCCGCGGGGAAATTGCCGCCTTCCGCAAGACCAAGTCCCCCACGCGCAACGCAGAACCCGAACACCGACCGTACCAATGCGTGCGCCATCGCCGCCACACTCCACAAGCTCACCGACAAGATGTATCCGACTCGCACGCCGATGTGATCGAACAACTTGCCCGCGGCGACGTAGCCCACTGCGTAAGTGATCTGGAACGCCGTCACGATCCAGCCGTAATCCACCTGCGTCCAACCGAGTTCCTTCTCCAGCGCCGGCTTCAACACGCCCAGTACGGCGCGGTCAATGTAATTGATCGTCGTCGCGAAGAAGAGCAACGCGCAGATCACCCAGCGAACACGTCCGATTCGTTGTGGATTCATTATTTGTCAGGCTCCAAAACGACGCCACAGAGCAACGCTTTGCCGGTCACGGGCACCAAACGAAGTTCCACCACGCCGGGAACGGCGAGGTTAATCGGATAGACTAATTCGACAGGGCGCTTGGCTCCGCCGGCACGCGCGAACAAATCCACCCGGTCGCTCACCGGCTCGGCAACCGAACCAGCTTGGGCGGCGAGCTTCCGCCAGTTGGTGCCGTCGTCGGAGACAAGGAACTCGACCCGGTATTGACGCTGCTCGCCCAAATGCCAAGTCACATCGAGTTGTTCGAGCGCGGTCTCCGTCTTCAACGGGAACTGAATCCAGACGTTGTCGCCGCGCGCGGCCCAACGCGTGTTCGCACGTCGGTCAATGGCATGCACCGCCTCACACTCTTTGACTGAAGTCGAAGCGCTGGCACCGCCGGCAAGCGCCGGCGAAGCCACCTCGACGATGCTGCTCCAATCGTTTACGGAGTTGCCGCGACAGAGCAGCCGCACAAACTTCGCCCGCGTTGGCGCAAAACTGTAACGCACCGGTCCACCGGCGGCGCCAGTTGCCTTCATCTGTACCGCAAACACACGCTGACCGGCCGCGGTGGACGACGGATCGGCCACCAGCAATCGCAACCGGTACTTACCGGCCGGCAGCGGCGCCTTGTGGACAATCGGTCGCAGCGTGAGCGTGATGGGTTTGTCGCTTTCCAAACCGTGGCGGGCGATCTCGTCGCTGGCCGACGCCGCGCTGAACAGCTCAGCACCGGTTTCCTCGGCACCGAGTGTTTGCCAGACACGGTGGTCGGCGTCGAAGTAATAGGTGAAACGCCCGGCAGCTTGGGCGAGCTTGTCGTGCGAGGTCGGAGCGAAGTTGTAGCGAACCGGCTCCAGTCCGAGCGCCTGACGCAAACGGACAAAGTACACCAGCCACCGGGTGTTCAGCGAGACCACCAGTCCTTGCTCGCCGCGCGTAATGCCGCCGATGGAACTGAACTTCGCGAACTGTTCGATGACCGGTTCGGGACGACAATTCGCCATCACTGCTCGCGCCCCGGCGAGATCACCTTTCTTCCAGAGCGTCTCCGCGTTTTGGAACTGCTCGTGCGTCTGGTAAAACGCCGCGATGAACTCTTCGAGGCCGCGGAAGTAGTCAATGTGGAGCAGGTTTGCAACCTGCCCATCGGTGCGGGAAGGCTTGGCAGGTTGCAAACCTGCCCCACATTTGTCCAGCAACGCCAGCCGCTCGCGGCAACCGGCCACGACGGCGGCAGCGTTGGTCAGCGGGCGGTCAATGAAATGGTCGCTCGTCTCGCGACCGAACCGCGGGGCTTCGGTAACCCACCGGTATAGATATTCGCCAAGCGTCTTGCCGCCCACCTGCTCGCACGTCGCGCGCAACGGCTCGTCCTTGGTCTTCTCGAAGACTTGCCGGGCGTGGCTGGCGAAGAACAGGTCGAGCGGGCGCGTCGTCCAGTGGATGACGCCGAAGCCGCTGGCGTTGGCATCGGCGAGCTTTGAGTAGAACTCGCTGAAGGGCGTGTAGGGTCGCCCGATGTAATGGCCGTCGTCGTGGTGCGCCCAGATGATCGGGATCACGGGCCGGTGCGCCCCGACCTCGCGCAAGGGTGCGCGCGATTCCGCCGTGCCCAATTGCGGTTTCTCGTGGAGCACGTCGTAATCCAGCCCGATCAACGCCACGTCCTTCGGGAAGAACCGGTCAGCGGCGCTCAGGAACTCGAAGCCCCACGTGCCCGCGGCGAGACGGGTTTGTTTTGCACCGCACTCCTTCAACGCGCGGTCGAAGGCGCGCACGATTTTGCTAATGGCAAAGAGGCCGGGAGCTTTCCACTCCTTCTCTGTGGCGGGCGCTCGCGCGATCTTGTCGGCAAATTCCTTCTGCCAGACCGGGGGCAGATCGCTCACTCTCAGATTCATCCACGGCGTCCCACCCCGACGGAACCAAACCACCAGCTTCGTGATCTGCGGATACGTTTTCATCAGACCACCGACCTGGGCGCGAAAGAACGCATCGCCTTCCGGGGTGTCCGGATTCGGCAACCAGATGCCATCCGCTTTGAACCGCGCGGATTCCGGCAACAGGCTGATCAATTCCGGCGGATTTGCGCTCGGCGTGTCCACATCCACCGCGAACACCACGCCCATTCCCCGCTGCGCCGCGTGGGCGAACACGCCCTGCATCAACGCCTGCGCCGCCGCCACCCGCCGCTCGTCCGGCACCATCCCCGCGTCCGCGCCGAACACTGTGGCATGGCCATCTTGGCCATGGGTTGCGGGACCACTCACGGGCAGGATGCCCGTGCCACCTTCAAACACCTCGCCTCCGAACAGCCGCCGCACATCGTTGACATGCATCGTGGACCAGTCGCGACCTTTCACGGTTGTCGAGAGATACCCCACCGGCTTCGGCGTGCCCTGGAACGTAAACCCAGCCATCGGATTGTTGCCGTAGGCGTGGACCATGATGGCGTTGTAGCCGAGCTGCTGCGCGTCGTCGGTCCACCGGTTCCAGTCGGCGAGGTTCCACGTCGAGCAGCCGCTAAGGAAGTTATGCCAGTTGAAGACGATGCGCTCGTTCACCAGCGGTTTGTCAGCGTGTGCAGCGAACGCCAAGGTCAACGCGAGCAGACTGATGATTCGTTTCATGGACACGGAGCTTAACAAACCGTGGCCCTTTGTGGTAGCTTCGGCTGCGTTCCAGTTTATGCACAAATCGAAACTCACCGTCTGGCCGTCGCGGCGGCACCGCGGTCCATCGCACCGCTGCCGATTACCGGATGCTGTCCGCCCCCGCAACCGCCCGGCACCTGGCCGGCTGGCTGGAGGGCGCGACGGTGCAGGTGGTCAACGCCTTCCAATGGCGTTGCGAGGCGCGCTGGCGAGTGCCGTTGCGCATCATCAGCGACAACATGTGGTTCTACATCCGCACCGGCCAGGCCCGTTGCCGGCTCGGTGAAGAATCGCGCTGGCACCCGCTGCGACCCGGTGATCTGTTCCTTATCCCACAAGGCCAGCCCCACGCCATTGAAGCATTCGGCAGCGTCGTCGAATGCGACAGTCTGCACTTTTTCTTTCGCGGTCGGGGTGGTGTGGATTTGTTGCAGGTCTGGCGAGCCGGTGGAATCTACCGGGCACACTCGGCGGATTTTGCCCGGCTCAACCGGACCATTGCCGCCGAGTTCGCCGTGCGTGTCCCCGGCTGGCAGCAGGCCATGAGCGCCGCCGCGTGGGAAGTGTTGCTGGACCTCGCCCGCCACCGGCTGCACATTCCGACACTCGCTCCCGCCCTCCAACGCCACTGGGACCGGCTCGCCCCGGTGCTCACCTTGATCGAAGAACGGCTCGACGACGCGGCGCTGACCGTCGCCGAATTGGCCAGCACGGTTCACGTCAGCGAACCGTACCTGCGCAAGCTGGTGAAACGAACATTGAACAGTGGCGTGATCGCGTTCATCCAACGTCGCCGGTTGGAACGCGCCTGTCACCTGCTGATTGAAACCAACCTAGTCCTGAAGGAAATCACCGCCCGTTCCGGTTTCGCCTCCCCCACCCTGTTCCATCGCCTCTTCCGCCGCCGCTTCGGCGTCACTCCTGCCGCGTACCGAGAATGCGGCCCCCTACCTTACCACTGAGAGCCGAGGGCCAGCGGTGTTGAACAGGCGTCTCGCCTGTTCGCCTTGCGGTTTCCCTAACGGAACAGGCGAGACGCCTGTTCAACTCGGATTTTCAAACATGATCTGACGCCACAAAATCCGCTGGGCAACAGGGCCGGAGTCTGGTTGAATGACGCCATGCTAAAAGCGCCCAACAGAACCACCGGTAGGGACGAGCCGCCGGCTCGTCCGCTTTGTCCGAAAGCAAACCAGCGGGCGACCCGGCGGGTCGCCCCTACCTCACCACAGAGGTTCTTGCTATTGTTGGGTACTCTCTACCTTGCCGCCACCGCATCGGCCATCACACCGCAACAACTTCGCTGCGAGTACCGCGTCAACCCACTCGGCATTGACGAAACCAAACCGCGCCTGAGTTGGACGCTCGCCTCCGACCAGAAAGCCGACAAACAAACCGCCTATCAAGTCGTCGTCACCTCCGGCGACAAAACCATCTGGGACAGCGGCAAGGTCGCCAGCGATGACACCACCGCTATCGTCTATGCCGGCAAGCTGTTGACCACCGGCATGCGCTGCACTTGGAAAGTGAAAGTCTGGGACAAAGATGGCAACGAATCGAAGTGGAGCGATCCCGCCACGTGGACGATGGGCTTGCTGCAAGCGTCCGACTGGAAAGCCGAGTGGATCGGCTACGACAAAGCCCGTCAGAACATTGACATGCCCGAAGCCGATCTGAATCCCGCCAAGTGGATCTGGCAGGCCGCCGACCCGCATTTGAACGCCGCTGCCGGGCATCGTCTCTTCGTCAGTTCGTTCAAGCTGCCCGCCGACGCGAAGATTGCGAAGGCCGAACTCTACGCCATCGGCGACGATAATTATAAAGTCGTCCTTAACACGCATCTCGTTGCCAGCGGTTCCGCTTGGAAGATGGCGAAAGAAACCGACATCGCTCCACACGTCCGCCCCGGCAACAACAACATTCGCGTCGAGGTTTGGAACTCCGCCGAAGGCCCTGCCGGGTTGCTCGCGAAGATTGTCGTCACGCTAGCAAACGGGAAGACCGTGACACACGTCACCGATGGCACTTGGAAATCCGCCAAGCAGCCCGGCCCAAACTGGCACAACCGCACGCTCGACACGAAGGCGTGGCCGGCTGTGAAGGTGCTGGGCAATTACGGAATGCCGCCGTGGGGCAAGGCCAAACTGGAAACGGTCTTCCTGCCGCCGGTGCCGTACTTGCGAGGCAGTTTCCGCGCCGATAAACCGGTCAAAGCCGCGACGCTCTACGTCACCGCGCTCGGCATCGCCGATGTCCAACTCAACGGCAAACGCGTCACTGACGACTGGTTCAACCCCGGTTGGACCGACTACGTGAAGCGCGTCTATTACCGCACCTACGACGTGACACCCCTCGTCAAGAAAGGCGATAACAACCTCGGCGCTATCCTTGCCGACGGTTGGTACAGCGGCTACGTCGGTTTCGGTCGCCAACGCAATCATTACGGCAAGCTGCCGCGCGTCCGCGTCCAACTCAACATCGAATACGCCGACGGCACCACCGCCATCGCCGGCACCGGTCCCGATTGGAAGGCCGCCTTTGGTCCGCTGCTGGAAGCGGATTTCCTGATGGGCGAGATTTTCGACGCGCGCATTGAGCCGCGCGATTGGCAACCGGTCACTGTCGGCTCTTCCGAACTTCAGCCCGTCGTCCAAGCTCATCCCGGTCCGCCGGTCATTGCCGTGAAGGAGTTCAAGGCGAAGACCATCACCCAGCCACAACCCGGCGTCTATGTTCTCGACCTCGGCCAGAACTTCGCCGGCGTGCCCCGCTTGACGGTGCGCGGCAAACCCGGCCAGAAGATCACGCTCCGTTTCGCTGAGCGTCTCAACCACGACGGCACGATCTACACCACCAACCTCCGCAGCGCCCGCTGCACTGACACCTACATTTGTCGCGGCGGCGGCACGGAAGTCTGGACGCCGCGTTTCACCTTCCACGGTTTCCAATACATCGAAGTCACCGGCCTGAACCAGAAGCCGACGCCTGATACCGTTATCGGCGTCGCGCTCAGCAGCGACACGCCGGTCGTCGGCGCGTTCCAATGCAGCGACCCGATGTTGAACCAGCTTCACAGCAACATCTACTGGACGCAGCGCGCCAACTTCATTGACATCCCGACCGACTGCCCGCAGCGCGACGAGCGTCTCGGCTGGACCGGCGACGCGCAGGTTTATGTCCGCACCGCGACGCTGAATTGCGATGTGCAAGCTTTCTTCAACAAATGGCTCATTGATCTCGAAGACGGCCAGCGCAAGGACGGCCAGTTCCCGATGGTCGCGCCGGTGAAAGTTGCCGGTGACGATGGTGGCCCCGCGTGGCAGGACGCCGGCGTGATTTGTCCGTGGACGATCTACGAAGTCTATGGCGACAAGCGCGTGCTGGAGCGCCATTACGATTCGATGACGAAATTCATCGCGTTCTGCAAGAACCGCAGCACACCTGAACTGTTACCGCCGGCGAAGTTTCACTGTTTTGGCGATTGGCTCAGCATCAAGGCTGATACGCCGAAGGACGTGATCTACATGGCCTACTTCGCCTACAGCACGAAACTCGTCGCGCGTACGGCCGAAGTCCTCGGCAAGAAAGACGATGCGGCGAAATACAACGATCTGTTCAACCAGATCAAAGCCGCGTTCAACAAAGCCTATGTCGCCGATGATGGCCGAATCAAAGGCAACACGCAATGCGTCTATGTCCTCGCCATCGCGTTCGACCTCCTCAACACCGAGAAGGCGAAGCTCGCGGCGAAGTATCTCGTCGAAGACATCGAAGCTCGCGGCAACCTTTCCACCGGCTTCATCGGCACGAAGGACTTGATGCTCGCCCTCGCCAAGATCAGTCGCAACGATGTCGCCTACAAACTTCTCCACAACGACACCTTCCCGTCGTGGGGCTTCTCGATTAAACACGGCGCGACCTCGATCTGGGAACGTTGGGACGGTTGGACGCCCGACAAGGGTTTCCAAGACCCCGGCATGAACAGCTTCGCCCACTACAGTTTCGGCGCGGTCTATCAATGGATCGTCGAGAACGTCGGCGGCATCCACAGCGAAGCGCCCGGCTACAAACGTATCCTCATCGCGCCCCAACCCGGCGGCAAACTCACCGCTGCCAAGACCAGCTACCGGAGCATCCGTGGCCTCATCGAAACCGATTGGAAGGTCGCCGATGGCAAGTTCATCCTCGATGTCACGATTCCGGTTAACACCGTTGCCACCGTCATCATGCCGACCAAGGGTGTCCACGACATCGGCTCTGGCAAACATCACTTCGAGGAACCATTCGGCATCAAAGCCGCGCCGACGGAGGTCTCATTGTTCGACGGCAAGACGATGGGCAAATGGAAGATCGCCGACTTCTTCGGCAAAGGTGCCAAGATCGGCGTTGTTGACGGAGCCCTCAGTATCGGCAAAGGCGATCCGATGGCCGGTATCGTTTGGAGCGGCCAACTGCCGGCGCGCGTGAACTATGAGGTCGAACTCGACGCCAAGAAGACCGACGGCGATGACTTCTTCTGCGCACTGACGTTCCCCGTCGGTAAAGACCCGTGCACGCTGGTCTGCGGCGGCTGGGGAGGCACGGTCGTCGGCTTGTCGAGCATTGACGGCTACGACGCTTCCGAAAACCAGACGAGTAGCTCCCGTACGTTCGAGAAAAACAAGTGGTATCACATCCGCGTACGCGTCACCGACAAGAAGATCGAGGCGTGGATTGACGACGACCAGGTTGTGGACTTGGAGCGTGAGGGACATCGGATTGGCGTGCGCATGGAGGTCGAGCCGTGCATCCCGCTCGGCTTCTCCACCTACGCCACCGGCGGCGCGTACCGCAACATCAAGTTCCGCAAGATTGAATGAAACAGCGGCGGGCTGAGACAGCCCGCCCTACCAAAACCTACGGTAGGGCGCGGTGTCCACACCGCGCCACAGGGTGAATGGGCTACATCAACACCTGCGAAACAAATCGCTGACTGCCCAGAGCGCAAGTGCTGCCATGCCCCACAGGCTGACGCGGAAAAGCATCCGCGAAACCTCATTCGCCGGCTTCAGGATCACGACATCCTCGACAAGAATCGTCTCGCAGGCGCCTCCCCCGGTGTCTGCGCGAGTGGTGCTGCTCTTCCAGACAATCTCATCGGAGTCGTAACGTCCGCCCGGTGTGATTCGGCGGGCGGTGACGTTGACGAGTTTACCGCGCAGACGGATTTGGTCTGCGGTTTGGATTTGTTTCACCTTCCGCTCGATGTCGTTGCGGTCAACCAGCAGGTGGTTGTTGGAGAGTTCCGACATCACGAACGGCACCTGCCCGTGCCACTCGACAAAACAAAACCGTCTGTCCTGTGAAAAGCGAATGCTCTTGGCCTGATGTACGCGGTTCGAAAGGTTACTGCCCCAGATGACGCCGATGTCGAGCGTGAACGTCCGTTCTCCGCGGTCAATGCTGAACCAACTGTAGTCGAGCCGATGTACGACCAATCCGCAGAGCGTGTAGTCGAACAGCGGAGTGGCTGTGTACTCGTAGCCGTTGCGCGTGAAGCGAACCGGTTCCGACGATTTCACCGGCGTCTGCACAGGTTCACGCAGCGTGTCGGGATGAATGTCGCTCACTGAAGCGAGACGGTCGCGCGTGAACCACGTCACCACCGCTGTTGCCAGCAGTGTGAGGAACAGGAATCTCCGCAGCATTTTCACGGTTGTCTTTGTGGGACAACCCCGCCGAAAAGTCAGTATCAAACTGCCGTCAGTTTGGTTGACACAACGATGGAGGCGAGCGTAGAGATGACACCGTGAACGTCGCAGTCCCCAACCGAGAAGAATGGTTCGCGGAGGTGGACGGCCTTCCGCGTCCTGACTGGGAGGCCGTTGGGAAATGGATCGAGTCCAACATCGCCAAGGACGCCCAGACCGACGCGTGGGATCAAGCGGCATTGCTCTGGCTGGACCGGCTCCGGAACCGTCTGCGTGCTGACTACCAGATTGCCGAATCACAAAACTTCCTCCTGCTGTCGGCATCGTCCGCCCGTGACGCAACGACGGCGATTCGGTTCTTGGAAACGATGATGGCTCGCATCCTCAAGCGTCTTCAAGGCGTTGCGCAGGATGACCCCACGAAAAACATCGTCGTCGCACTGAGCACGATGGACGAATACGACGCGTACACGGCGTACTTCTACGAGGAGAATGACGAGTGCCGCCGGAGCGGAGGCGTCTTCATCAGTTCCGGGTATCCGCATTTTGTCGTGTGGTCGCCGAAATTGCTGACAGAGGCCCAGCCGGTGTTGGTCCACGAACTGACGCACAACTGCCTCATGCACCTGCCCCTGCCGATGTGGTTGAACGAAGGATTGACCTGCGCTGTCGAGCAGACCTTGATGCACTCGCGACGGCCATTGGTGGATCGGGAAGTGTTTGAGAAACACCAAGCGTTCTGGAACACCGACACCATACAAGAGTTCTGGAAAGGCACCGCGTTCTTTCGCCCCGATGACGGCTCGACGTTGAGCTACAATCTCGCGCAGGTCCTTGTCCACAAACTCCAGCAAGACCTTGCACTGCCCGGCGAGAAGATTCGCGAGTTCATCCTCGACGCGAATTGGGATGATGCGGGCGAGGCGGCCATCCGCAAGCATCTCGAAGTCAGCTTGAGCGATCTGGTCGCCAGTTTCATCGGTCCCGGCGACTGGACACCGAAACCGGAAACTTGGGAGACGAAACAGAAAGGCCAGTAACGTTGCTGGAACAAGCCGAGTGAAGCCGAGCCGTTTGACGAGACGCTGAGGGGTAATGGCAGCAAACGCCGTCCTCGGCAAACCGGAGCATGACGCCGCTTACTTGAACCCGCCGGCGTCGTACTTCTTCCAGAAGGCGTCAGGACCCTGCCAGCCACGGTCAGGCCATTCGAAATGATTCGTGATGCGGCGAATGCTCTTCATGCGGCGCACAATCGGGATGCCCTTGGTGATCTTTTTCGGCGTGAACGCGAATGCTTCAAGCGCCATCCCCTGCAACGGTCCCAAGTCGGTGACGGCTGTGTTGTCGCACAGCAACATCGTCAGCGGCATCCCATTGAGCGGTCGGAGATCGGAACAGCGAACATTGCTCAGGACGAGGCGCCTGAGTTTCATGCCGCGCAATGGGCTGAGGTCAGTGACTTTGGTGGAATCCAGCACCAGCCATTCCAGCGGCATCCCGCGCAACGGTTCGAGGCTCGCGACGCCAGTGTGCGCGATGTCGAGAGTGACAATCGGCATCCCTTTCAACGGCGCGAGGTCCGTCAGTTTCGCGCGGCGCAAATCCAACGCCAGCGTGTCGTCGTCAAACACCGCGAGGGACCGCGCGATGATGCCGGCGCTTTCGAGCGTCGTTTTCCAGGTCGCCTGTGCGGACTGCTTGGGACCGTTCGGGCGTTGCGCAAGCAGAATGGCTTCCTCGTAACGATTTTGGCTGCGCAGAGACCGCACAAGTTGCTGGAGGCTTTCGGATGATGGCTCGGCGGCATCCTTGTCGCGGCTCAGTATGGCCTCGCAGAGTTTCAGGTTCACGGCGGCCGCGACGTGTTTGGGGTTCAACTCGAGCGCCTTCTTATACCCGTCATGCGCCTCGCGCAGGCGCACCAAGACCTCGCAGATGTTGCCCTTGAGGGCATGATACTCGGCATTATCGGGGTCGAACTCCAGCGCGCGCGAGAGCCGGTCGAGCGCCTCATCATATTTCGATTGCGCCATTAACCCGCGCGCTTGCCCGTGGTAAATGGGCGCGGTACTGCGCAACGCCACCAAGGCGCGCTCAGCCCGGCGACCCTCGGCGACAACACGCACAGTAAATCCTATACTCAGCACGATGATGATGATGGCGGCGATACTGATGGTTTTGTGGCGGACGAGCAGCCGCCAGAGCGCCTGTGGCACCGTGTCGGGACGCGCGGAGACACTGCGGCCTTCGAGGAAGAGGTCAATGTCACGGCGCAGTTCAGCCACGGTTTGGTAGCGGTCAGCCCGGTCTGCGGCCAGGCATTTCATGGCGATGGCAGAAAGTCCCAGCGGAATGCGCCGCCCTAGGGTCCGTTCTTCCGGTGGCGTGATCCGGCTCTCGGCGGCGTTGCGCAACGCCGCGCCAGCCGTTTGCCCCTCGACCGGCGGCAAGGACGTCAGGATGCTGTACAAGATTGCCCCGAGCGCATAGATGTCCGTGCGTGCGTCAACCCGGTCGAACTCTCCCCGTGCTTGTTCAGGAGCCATGTAGAGCGGCGTGCCAAAGATGGCGTCCTCGCGCGTGCGAACATCCACCGACGGAGACAGTATCTCCGTCTTGGGTTCCACCCCGTCTTCCCCCGTCTGCGCAGGCACATCGTAATACCCCCTCGGCAAGATCGCCGTCTTCCGTTCTGCTCCGTCTCCCGTCTCCCCCACTTGCGCCTCATTCCCCATGCCTCGCTCCACGGTCTCCGGCTCCAAGTCCTCAATTCTCTTCGCCAACCCCCAGTCCAGCACGAGCACTTCGCCGAATTCGCCGAGCATAACATCAGGTCGCGATGCAACACGCCCTCCGAATGGGCGAACCTGATGGCATCGCAAATCTTCTGAAACACCGCCAGCAACTGCGTCAGCGAATACGTCTGCACTGTGTCCTTCAAGACCTGACTGAGCGTGACGCCCTTGACCAGCTTCATCGTGTAAAACAACTGGCCGCGTTCGTCCACGCCAAGCTCGTGCACCGGCACGATGCTGGGATGCTCCAAACACGCCGTCACCCGCGCTTCCTTGATGAAGCGGAGCGCCTGCGCTTCCGACAACGGTGTGTTCGTCGAAATCACCTTCATCGCCACCGTGCGGGACAGGTTACGATCCACCGCGGACAGCACCTCGCCCATCCCGCCGCGTCCGATCTCCGCGCCAACTTCGTAGTTGCGCGGCTTCTTCAGGGATTCTTCCGGCGGCCTTGAGTTCATGCGGTCGTTTGACATGCTCGATGCCCTGAGTATTCACCGCTCGATTGTGCAGCGTCAAGGCGACATTGAGTGCGTTCGCGCCGTCTGGCATACTGCGCGCATGAACTTCAAATCGTTTCGCGCGCATTGGTCGCTTGATCCTGCTGTTACGTTCCTCAATCACGGCTCATTCGGTGCCTGTCCGCGTGCCGTCATGCAAGCGCAACAAGAACTCCGAGACCGAATGGAGGCGAACCCCGTCCGCTTCCTCGCCCGCGAACTCACGCCGTTGCTCGACGCCTCCCGTGCGCGCCTCGCCACACTCCTTCACACCGCGCCGCAGAACCTCGTCTTCGTTCCCAACGCCACCACTGCCGTCAACGCCGTTGTCCGCTCCCTCGACTTCCGCCGCGGCGACGAAATCCTCACGACAAACCACGACTACAACGCCTGCCGCAACGCGCTGAAAGAAGCTGCCCGCCGCGCCGGCGCGCGCGTCGTCATCGCCACGCCGCCGTTCCCGCTGGACAACGACGATCAGATCATCGCCGCAGTGCTGGCGCGCGTGACAAAGCGGACACGTCTCGCCATGCTCGACCACATCACCAGTTCAACCGCGCTCGTGTTTCCCATCAAGCGCCTCGTGCGCGAACTGGAATCCCGCGGCATTGACTGTCTGGTGGACGGCGCGCACGCGCCGGGAATGGTACCGCTCGATCTCGATGCGTTGCGACCGGCCTATTACACCGGCAACTGTCACAAATGGCTCTGCGCGCCGAAAGGCGCGGCGTTCCTCTACGCACGCCCCAACCGGCAGAAACATCTTCTGCCGACCACCGTCAGCCACGGCTACGACAAGCCGTGGCCAGACCGTTGTCTCTTTCACACCCGATTCGACTGGGTTGGCACGATTGACCCGACGCCGTGGCTCTGCATCGCTGACGCCATCGCGTTCTGTGAATCGCTTCTGCCCGGCGGCCTGCCAGCGTTGATGAAGCGCAATCATCAACTTGCCGTCGAGGCGCGTCGGTTGTTGTGCAAAGCTCTCGACATCAAGCCGCCGTGCCCCGAAGAAATGCTCGGCGCGATGGCGACGCTCCCCTTGCCCGCCGCACCCGCCGGCGACTCCGACCCGCTCTACCGGCTCGATCCGTTGCACGTGGCACTCTACGAGAAACACAAGATCGAGGTGCCGGTCATGCGCTGGGGCAAGCCGAAACGCCGCTGGTTCCGCATCAGCGCGCAAGCCTACAACAACCTCGCCGACTACGAACGCCTCGCAGCGGCATTATCCGCCGAAATCCCAGCGTAGCCGGAACAAGCCAAGTCAGAGGCGCATGTGCTGATTCCACGCTTGGCGGACTGCCAGAAGATCGGTAGGCAACAGCGCCCCGATTTTCAACTTCAACAACGTCTTCTCGGCGGTTACAAGGCGCGTCAGACGCGCGACGGACGGTTTCTCCAAACCGGCTTTGCGCCATTCGGTGATGGGCACATCCAACAGGCCGGTATGCGGGACAGAAGTGATGCGGGCAATCAGACAATCCTCATCGAGGTCAAGCAGGACGAGAACGGGGCGCGGTTTGCTGAACTGGCCGGAGGTGAAGGGGAAAGAAGCGATGTAGATATCACCGAGTTTCAGCGTACTTGTCATAGACTGAATCCTCGGGGGCATCCTCGCGCACGAACCGTTCGTAGGCGAGCTTGCGCCACTCTGCGTCCTCGGCGTCTTCTTCGATCAACAGAATCACCTTTGCCTTCCCGCTGTCCGGCAGCCGCGCGGCGATCTTGGGCGGAATCTGCAACTGCGTCTCGCCATGAAGTTCCGTCTCGAACTGGATTGTTTTCACAGCACCAGTCTAGGGTTTCCCTGCTAGGAAGTCAAACCCGGTTGCGGTTGAAGCCAAGCGCAGCGTAGCCGGAACAAGTACGTCTGAGCCGCTTGGCAAGCAAGTTTCTCGTTTTCATCTGTGCCGTATGGATCTCCGTTGTCGCGCTTGCGTTTCGGCAGGGACCAGCCTAAGATTCAGCCATGAGCAAGGTTGAAGAAATCCATGCTGCCATCGAGGAGTTGACGCTCGAAGAGCGCACGGAGTTGGCTGCGTTGTTGGCGGGCGAGTTCCCTGACGACGAGTGGGATGTGCAGATGAAGAACGCCGCGCGCGCCGGAAAGCTCGACGCTCTCAACGCGGCCACCGACGCAGCCGTGCAGGGCAGCTGCTGTATCCCGTTGGATTCCTGTCCTTCCAAGTAATGCGCATTCCCGCCACCGCGACCCCGGATTTCTGGAAACAGTACCGCCGGTTACCAGCACCAATCCAAGAGTTGGCGCGCCGAAACTACTATCTCTGGCGGCAAAACGCTCTCCATCCCTCTCTTCACTTCAAACGCATCGGCGGCCACAACTGGTCAGCCCGCGTTGGTGACCATTACCGGGCGGTTGGCAAGTTCAGTGGCGACATTTTCGTCTGGCAATGGATCGGCACACACGAGGAATTCAACAGTCGGTTCGGATAGCAACCACGCCGCTTGCGTTGCCCCGCGTGCGTCGAGAGGCGTTCTTCCATCGCCGTTTCCACGTTTCGTCGTGGACAACAGCCTCGCCAACTACAAACGTCTCGCATCCGCTTTGAAATCGCTCATCTGATGTTCCGGTTTTGCTCCGGAGCAAGACGTTTTTTGAAGATGCCTCACCAACCTTGACGGGGCGAAGAAGACTTGTACAATCTCATACGAAATGAGTACGGGAATGCGAAACGAAGGCGAACTCGTAAGCTGTGCGCCCTCACATGATGATGCGCATGTTAGCTTGCCGGATGGGACAGAAAATGAAACCTCACGACGACGCTGAAACTGAAACCCCGAAATCAGGATTTGTATATTTGGCTGTCAGTCCTGCTTGTCCGGAGATTGTGAAGATTGGCCACACAACCTGTAGACCGGAGGAACGGGCAAAGGACTTCTCGCAAGGAACAGGTGTGCCTGCTCCTTGGTCGGTCGTATACAAGAAGTATGTCTCGAACTGCGTCGAAGTGGAGACTCAAGTGCATTTGAGACTACAAATTCATCGCCGCAACCCAAACCGGGAGTTTTTTTGGGTGTCGGTGGACGAAGCGAGACAAGTGTTGGATGAAGTGGTGCAAGCACAAGACTCAATTGAAATTCTCCCAAGTTTGCAGAAAGAATGGGGGCTGCAGCTTCGTCCAAATCTGGTGTCGGTCCGCTTCGTTTATGCGGACAATAAATATCACTTGGAAGTTCTGCGTCGAGTAGGTCGCAACCTGAAAGACCTTCGCACTGACCGGGTGAGCCTTTCGGCAAAGAACCGTAAGACTGGGACAACGTTTAGTACCAATGACCCCGTAAGTAAGTGCGCAGATGCCTTCTGCCGGGATTTGGAGACTCATCCGCTGACGCTTGATTGCGGAAACCTTCTTTTTACGCGAAGCGCTTGGAATGAAATCTCCAACACTCTGAACCTATTTGACCAACCAAGAATTGAACAATTGCAGCATCTGCTGGCAGCATGTGATGACGAAGACGGGCCGCATGTGCTTACTGTTGTTGACCGCGGTTACTATGGGTGTTTTGTGACGATATGGACAAGGGCAGAGATCATGGAGTGGCAGGAGAGTGAGAAGAAACAACGCGCTACGTACCGCTTACAAGAAAGACGCTTGTGGAAGAGCGAGTGGTATTACCGATATCCAACATGGCCGGCAGGATTTGGCTACGTGGGTGCGGAAGCGAGCCAGAACTTGAGATGGGTCAAGGTTCTGTTCGCTCGTTTGTTGAAGGACTCTGAAAATCTTTCTCACGGACTTATTCAATGGTACGGTCATCCCTAGCGTGAATCTTAGCGATTACCATCGCTAGCATTCGATCGTTCCTCTGAAAGAACGATTCATCCAGCACGCAGAGTCGGCATCCTTAATCTCTACTCGAGCGGAAGGAACTTCACGCAGACGGCCATGCTGACCTCGACCTTCTGACCGGTCGGCGTCAGTTTGCCGGTCGCGGGATCAACGCTGAAAACGAAGACGAAGTCGGAGTTGTTGTGCCCGACGATCAGCCAAAGGCCGGTCGGGTCGAGATTGAAGTTGCGCGGCATCTCGCCGAGCGTCGGCGCGTGCTGCACGGGCGTCAGCTTGCCGGTCTCGGGGTCAACCGCATAAACCGCGATGGTGTTGTGGCCGCGGTTGGAGCCGTAGAGGAACCGGCCGCTCGGATGCACAACCACCTCGGCAGTGCTGTAACCGGGTTGCACCGTTTCACCCGCGGGCAACGTCGTGATCGTCTGTACCTCGCTGAGCGCGCCGCGCCCGGCATCGTACGCGAACGCCGTAACCGTGCAGAGCATTTCATTGATGACGTAGGCGTACCTGCCACTCGGATGAAACGCGAAATGCCGCGGCCCCGAACCGGGCGCAACGGCCCCAAACGCCGGGTCGTTCGGCACAAGCGTCCCCTTCCCCGCGTCGAATTTGTAAATCATCACTTTGTCGAGACCGAGATCGGGCGCGAACGCAAACCGATTTGCCGGGTCGAGGAAGATCGAGTGGGCGTGCGGGCCTTGCTGGCGTTTCGGGTTGACACTGGAGCCGACGTGTTGGACGAACGCGCTCGCTTCGGCAAGTTTGCCGTCTGCGCCAATCGGCAACACCGCGACGCTGCCGCCACCGTAATTGGCGACGAGCACGTTCTTGCCGAGCTTGTCCACGCCGACGTAACACGGCCCGGTGCCGACGGTGGATTGCTGGTTCAGGAGCGTCAGCTTGCCCGATGGCTCGATGGCGAACGCGCTGACCGCGCCGCCTTTCTTGCCGGCCAACTCGCCGACGGCGTACAGGAACTTGCGGCTTGGATGAATCCCAAGGAACGATGGGTTTGTCGTTTCGGCAACAAGTTCCGTCTCGCCGAGCTTGCCGGTCACAGTGTCGAAGAGCGCCCGGTAGATTCCCTTGCTCTTGCTCTTGGTGTACGTGCCGAAATAGACAGCGTACTTCCTTCTCAAATGACGGTCGGCGAAGTTGAGATACTGCGCCCAATCGTACTCGTTGATGTCGTGCTTGCCCTGACGCAGGTGATAACCAATCGTCTTGCCGACCGGCGTATTCACCGGCGGCATCGTGGTCACGCCGAACCCATCGGTGCCGAGCAGCCGATAGACCGGGTCGGCGTTCATGCACGCCAAGAACTCGCCTTTCGGGTCGGCCCACAAATCCTCCGATGCACTCGCCACATAGACAGGCCGCGGCGCGCTCAACGCCACCAGCATGTGCGCGTCCACCGGTAAATCGTTCTCGCGGTCGTTGTATTTCTTGTAGTTCGCGCAGAACCAGTGCGGGAACGCCGTGTTGATGATCTTGATCGTCTCGCCGAAACAACGTCGCGTGATCGCGGCGCCGCCTTCGCCAGAGTTGTTGGAAATGACGAACGCGAACCGTTCGTCCTGCGCCCCGGCCCAGAGTGCGGTCTTGCCCCGTCGCGAGTGGCCGATGACCGCCACGTGCCGGGCGTCCACGGTGGGATCCTTTTCGAGGCAATCGAGTGCGCGGCTCAAGCTCCACGCCCACGCACTGATGCAACCCCAGTCACCGGGATAGAGAGCGCGTATGCCGTGCTTCCAACCTTCGGCGTAATCCGGCTCGACATCGGCGCATGACACCGTCGCCACACCGTAACTGCGCGCCAGAATCACCTCCAGCGGCCACTGCTCCTCGCTCTTGCCGCGCGTCTCTTCACCCGGCCGAACCAGCTTCTCCTGCTTCGACTTGCTGTCCCAAGTCCACTGTTCACGAATCGGGACGCCGGGATATCTCGAGAGCGTGTGGTTGCCTTCGCGGTTCGTGCCGAGAAACATCGGCACCGGACCATTGGCGCCGTTGGGCAGATAGACGAGCAACTCCATGCTCCACGTTCCGGAACAAAGCCGGAACAATTTTCGGGTTGCGATGCCGTTGAGCGCCTGTTTGTCGCACGAGACAAGCTCGCATTTGAGCGGCGGAATCTTTGGCGTGTGGCCGAAAACCTCCTTGCGATAGCGTTCAAGAATCTCGGCGCGGCGTTTCGCGCGCCACTGCTGGGCCGTGGCGACGCCCGCGAGCGGATCGGGCAAGGTGAACGCCGGCACCTTGGATTCGTCCTTGTTCCAAACGCGTTGGTCAGCGGCATCTGAGTTCATGGCTAGTAGAGTGATGGCAAGAGCATATAGGACAAGTTTCATGATTGGTTCTCCGCGATCCGATGATTCAGGCAACTTTGGGCCGTCGCGGTTTCAGGTGCAACAGTTTGTGACCGGATTTCCGTTCGCGACGCTGGGCGTCGCGAAGAATGCCCGCCAAATCGTAGTCGAACTTGGCGGCCAGACGGTCGCGAATCTGGCGGACTTCGTTGACGATGGGGTCTTTCATCAGGTTCATTCTCCCATGAGTTCTTCCGGTGTGCAAATCACCGGACATTGCACCGCATGCAAACGGCAAACGGCTTCCAGCTTCTCAATGATTTCGGCGTTGGCGATGTGGGCGCAGTTCCAAGTCACCAGGAAATGCACCCCATGCACAGCCGCCACCGCAATATGTGCTGCATCCCGTGCGGCTTTCGGAGGGATTGGCCCATGCTCAATCAACGCCCGCGCCAACAACAGCACCTCATCGGTCAGCGCCAGCAACGGGAATGGCTTCAACAACTCCAATCGCCGTTGCGCAGTCTTCGCGTCGCCTGCCGTTGCCTCATCCAGAACCAATTGCGAGATGCAGATGTCAAAATCGCGCTGACGTTTGTTCCACCACTCCCGTGTGAGTTGCTGGTGGCTGGCCACGATCAGGTCACGGCTAGGGCGTGCCACGAGGTAACTCGGAATCGTTGTTTCCAAGTACAAACTCGGTTTCATCGTCGTGATGATGCGGCGCGCTCCGCGAAATGACAAGTGTGTTTTCGCGACACACCCGACTCACTTCGCCAGCAGCGCATTGATTTGTTTGGTCAGTTCGGCGGCTTGTTTCTCAGCTTCGGGCAACGGAAGTCCCGGCGCGACACCGGGACGTTTGTGGCCGGTGGCGGTCAGCCATGCGTTGCGCAGCAGAACCATTCGTTTCTCGACGAGTTTGCGCAACTCGGTGTTGTCAGCGGCGGTCTCGGTTCCGCCGAAATACGCAAGAAGCGGCTGCGCCATGACACGGTGGCCGGCTTTGTCGGGATGAACGTGGTCGCGCGAGAAGGTGAAGTCAGGATTGTTACGGCGCAACTCGGCCAGGCGCTTGTTCATCCAACCATGGATATCAACCACCTGCCAACCGCTGGCTCTCTGATCGAGCAGCCACGCGGAGTAGCGGGCGAGCACGTCGTCGTAATAAGGCTTCTCGCCGCGTGCATCATAGGCCGCCGGTGTGAGGTGAATAATGTGTGGGCTGGTTTTGCGGACGGCCTCGTGCAGCCGCGTCATGCCGTCGCGGAATTTCTTGAATCGCTCCTCGTCGAGCGGCAGGTAGATGCCGTCGTTCATGCCGTAACAGGCAATGACAAGGTGGGGCTTGGTCGCCTTCAACACGCGATCGAGCCGTTCGTGAAGGTCGGGACGAGGGAACTTACCGCCGGCGTGGCCGTCCTCGCTGAGGCCGGAGACCGTTTCGCTGGCAAGACCGAGGTTGAGGACCTCGATGGATGGGTGCGTGGCGGCGAGCCAACAACTGAAGTCCACGACGTACTGGCCGCCATACGTGATGCTGTCGCCAAGAAAGACGACACGTTTGGCGTACAAATGCGGCCAGCTCATCGAAGAAGTCCCACTCAGCGTGACGCTGCTGCCGAGGAAGACAATGCGGCGCGCCTTGAGCGGTTCGGCGGCGGACGCTGTCAGCGTCAGCAGGGCGAAGGCGAGCAGCAATCTCTTCATGCCGCGCAGTGTGAAACATCTTTTCGCTGGGTGCAAGCTTGATTCGCCTGCTGTGGTCGCTCACGCGAAGTTGATATTGTTGGTGATGCCGGGGTCACCGGCTTTGTCGAGGAGTCGGACCAAGGCAGTGCGTTCGGCCACACGAGTGCGCCTGCGGATAAGGATGATCAGACCGCAGTGGGGTTGGGTGCGAGCCAAGGCAAGATAATCGTCCCGGTTGCAGGTAATCAGTACCCAGCCTTGCTTATGTGCGTAGGCGAGAACGTCTCGATCATCCGTTTCCAGAGGCAAGACGTTGCGCAGATGCAACACCTGATGTCCCAGCTCCCGTAGTGAGTATGTCAAATTCTCCGGTACGTCGTGGTCAAGCAGGAAGGTCATCGTCCGGCCGGGCCATTTGACGGGCGACCAGCAAATCAACCTCGCCCCGGTGATCTTCGTAGTAGGCAAGGCATTCATAAACCTGCGCCTTGGTCAGCGAAGGGAAACAGGTTCCAGGAATGCTGTCCACAGTCTCGCCGTTCTGAAGCAGGCTGATGACATCGTGAACGCCGATGCGCGTTCCTTCGATGATGGCGTTGCCGCCGCGCACACCGGGTCTGCGGGTGATATACCGATAGGTTTCTGCCACTGTTGCCATACGCAGGAGTCTATACCATGCAGCGATGCTGAATGCAAACTACGGATAACGCCTGTTTCATATTTTCCAGCCGTCGCGATTCGTCCGCTGGAGATATTGGTTCGCGTCGGGAAGATTCGTGCAGCGCATGTTCTCGCCATCCCACTCAATCTTCTTGCGGACACCGACTCTCATGGCGAGGGTGCCGAGCAGAACCATCTCCGTAAGGCGCGCGGCGGTCTCGAAGTTCGAGGCGCAGGGCTTGCCGTCGCGGCAGGCGCGGAAGAAATCGGCGTGCGGCCCCCCGACAATGCGCGGCAGAACTTTTTCCGGCAGCGGGAACGCTTTGTGTTTCTCTTCGGGAATGATTCGGACTTCGCTGCCGTAGGTGCCGGCGAACATGACGCCTTTATCGCCGACGAACAGGCTGCCGCTGCCGCCGAACTTGCGGTTGTATTTCTTTTCCAACTCGACGGCCAATGGTGGACGATTGGCGGGACCTTTGAGCTTCTTGCCGGAAAGTATGGCGGGGCGCGGCGTGCGCGGGTCGAGTTTCACGCCGTCATACCAAATGATCTTCACCGGCGGCATGCCGCTACGGGCGGGATATTCCCAGCGAATCCGATTGCCGAATGGGAAACGTTCTTCGCCGCCACCGCAGGCTTCTTCGAGTTCGATGGAAGTCGGATGGCCGAGTTTCAACGACCAATGCGGGCAGTCGAGGACATGACAGCCCATGTTGCCGAGCGAGCCGTCGCCGAAATCGTGCCAACCGTGCCACTCGTGTGGATGGAGATCGTCGTGGTAATCGCGATACGGCGCGGGACCAATCCAAGAATCCCAGTTCATGCCGGCGGGGACAGGCTCGACGGGCGGACGCGGCCCGATGCCGCCGTTGGTGCGGTCGGTCCACGAATACACTTCGGTGACGTTGCCGACGGCGCCGGCCCAGATGTATTCGCAGAGGCGGCGGATGCCTTCGCCGCAGTGGCCTTGGTTGCCCATCTGCGTGGCGACTTTGTATTTGCGGGAGAACTCGGCGAGTTGGTGGGCCTCTGCGATGTTGTAGCAAAGCGGTTTCTCGATATAGACGCCGATGCCAAGCTGCATCGCCATCAACGCCGGCAGCGCGTGATGATGATTCGGCGAAGCGATGAGGACGGCATCGAGTTCCCTGCCCATCGCGTCAAACAGTTTCCGATAGTCGGTGAAGGTGCGTATCTTTCGCGTGTCAATATCGGTCACGGTGTCCTTCACGGTGAACGCATTTGGAGTGTTGGTGGGAATTTCTTTGTAAGCGGGCCGGTAGCAAGGAGATATTTTGATTCCGGTTTGGATGGATTTGTGGTTGAAGATAGGGATGCAC
>Ga0233425_10003026_pt1 | contig 31602 bp, 21 predicted proteins | sample Watercolumn_Towu_2_FD_181712 | JGI IMG/M metagenome (GOLD analysis project Ga0233425, IMG submission 181712) | Freshwater microbial communities from Lake Towuti, South Sulawesi, Indonesia - Watercolumn_Towuti2014_140_MG | ecosystem: Environmental > Aquatic > Freshwater > Lake | place... | reverse complement strand
GGCTCGTCACTGAGCACATGGATCTGGCGACGTTTCGCGCCCTGGCGACCCGTGCCAATGCCGAATCGATCGACGTGCCCTGACACCGCCACCCTCCGCGGCATCACCACCTCGGTCGTTCGAATCGCGCACGGTCGAGGGCGATCCTCGCGGCGTGACAGCGAGTGACGAGAGCGCGATGAAAGTTTCACCGGATCACGGCGAATGATTCCTCTGGGAATCACCTGGTGCGCTCGTAGACTTCGTGAATGTCGTCATCGCACTCACGAGGATTCATCGCCATGGACCGTCCCGAGGCACCCGCGCCGTCCTGCTCAGCCGATCTCTTTGTCCGCGCGGAACGGTCGGATCGGCCGATCGGTCGGGCGCTCCGCGGCGGCTTCACGCTCGTGGAGCTGCTCGTGGTGATCGCGATCATCGCCACGCTCATCGGCCTGCTCCTGCCGGCCGTGCAGAGCGCCCGTGAATCGGCGCGCCGCACCAGTTGCCAGAGCAATGTCCGCCAACTGGCGCTGGCCGTGCACAACTACGAGAGCGCCCGACGGTTCTTCCCGCCGAGCATGATCCATACTCCGGGCACGACGTTCACGTCAAACAACGGCTCGTGGTCGATTCATGGTCGGGTCCTGCCATACATCGAAGAAGGTACCGCGGCCGTGAAGGTCAACCTTGAGCAGGCATGGGACGACGGCTTCACGACCGGCACGCCCGATCCGACGAAGAACTGGGCCACCGTTCGCGACGCGAGAATCCAGATTTTCACCTGCCCGAGCGAGAAGAATCAGCTGGCTCGCACGAAAAGCAACGTCGCCTTTGTTTATCCCTTCAATTACGGCTTCAATTTCGGGACATGGTTCGTCTACGACCCGGCCACGGGGAGCGGCGGTGACGGCTCGTTTCACCCGAACTCGAAGTTTAAGTCGAGCCAGTTCAGCGATGGCCTGAGTAAAACCCTCTGCGTTTCGGAGGTGAAGTCCTTTACGCCGTACATCCGCAACTCGGCCGATCCGGGTTCCACCTATCCGGCCACATCGCCTCCTAATGATCCCGCCGTCATCAGTGGCCTGACCACGGGCGCCTCGAGCGGCGATCAGAAACTCGGCGCCGCGGTGAACGACTGCACCGGCCACACCGAATGGCCCGATGGCCGCGTGCACCACGCCGGCTTCACCACCGTGTTCACCCCGAACACCAAGGTGCCACACACCGTCAATGGGATCGAGTACGACCTGGACTACAACTCGCGACAGGAAGGCAACAGTGCGACCGCGAAGACGTTCGCCGCGATCACGTCGCGAAGCTACCACAACGGGCTCGTCGGCGTGGCAATGATGGACGGATCAGTTCGCACGCTTGGCGACGACATCGACGTCGTCGTCTGGCGTTCCCTGAGCACCCGGGCCGGGGGTGATGCCGTTTCACTCGACTGATCCGGCTGCTTTCCCCGGACTTGGACCGGCCGTAGACTGCTTCCCACGCGGAATCGGCTTGCGCCGACGCGGGCGATCCCCCACATGAAAGGCCAGACATGGACATCCTCGGCGAGATCCTCAAGCAGGTGATCGAAGGCGCCTCCCAGCAGCAAGCGCCCCAGCGCGCCCCCCAGCCGCAGCAACGGCCGCCGCAGGCGCCACCGCCGGGCATGCCGTCGCCGAACGATCTCTCCGACATCCTCACCCAGATCTTCGGCGGGGGAGGCGCGCAGAAGCTCCCCGATGTCGTCAAGCAGTTCGAGGAGAAGGGGCTCGGCGAGCAGGTCGATTCGTGGGTGCGGACCGGCCCCAACAAGCCGGTCGATCGGCGCCAGATCGAGGACACGTTCGGCCAGCGGGAGCTCGACCACCTCGCCCGCTCGAAGGGCATCGACCGCGACCAACTCGCGGAGGTGCTCGCCCGCTACATCCCCAAGATCATCGACGAACTGACGCCGCAGGGTCAGCTTCCGGGCCGCCGCTGAGACCCGGGAACGGCGCGTCTGACGGCCGTTCTGCGGGGCGACGGCATCCCGATCGGGGCGGGGTATACTTGGCGGATGATGGCCGCGACCCTTCCCGAACCCGGCGTCGCCATGCGCTCGACTCGTCGGTCGTCCGATCATGATGCGGTTCGACCGTGGACAGCGGCAGCGGTCGCGTTCGCCGGGGTCGCGGCGGGCTTGGCGATGTCGATTTCCGACGTCGCGCCCGCGGCCGACCCGCGCGATTGGTCGCGGGTTCAGCTCGCGCAGAACGACCCTCGCGTGGTGTCGGATGCCCCGCTGCCGGTCGATCCCGCCCCGCCGCGTCGGCTCTCCCGTCGCGCCCAGCGGCGCAACCTGCGGCGCGGGATCCAGGAGCCCATCCCGCACTCCCGCGAGGCCATGGTCGGCCAGGCCGAGCCGCCCGCCCCCACGTCATTCGAGTCGCTGGCCCCGGAGGCGCCCTCGGCCCCACGGGCGATCGTTCATCGCGATCAGCCCTCGATCGACGGCGGTCACCCGCGTCAGCGATTCGATATCCGCCTGCCCGAGGGCTGTGCCGGCGGCGGGCTGCCGCTCGTGGTCTGGATCCACGGCCCCGACTGGCGGACCGGTTCGAAGGCCGAGTGCCCGGTCGCATGGCTCGTCGAGCGTGGCTACGCCGTCGCGAGCATCGGGTACCGGACGAGCGACGTCGCCGTGTTTCCAGCACAGCTCGACGACTGCCGCGCGGCGATCGCCTCGCTCGTGTCCGACGCCGATGTGTGGGGCATCGACCCGGCGCGGGTATGCGTCGCGGGCAGCGGCGCGGGGGGCCATCTCGCGGCCCTCATCGGGTTCGAGCCCCACGAGGCCGGCCCCATCCGCGCGGCGAGCACTGACGCGGCCGCGCACGACGTGAACGTGCCGGCGGCGGTGATCGTCATCGACGCGCCGGTGCACCTGACGACCCTGGGCCCCGCGGCCGACCGGGCGGGCTCCGCGGCCAGCCGGCTCGTCGGCGGGCCGCTGCCCGAGTTTCGCGAGGCGGCCCAGCGCGCCAGCCCGCTCGTGCACGTCTCGGCCGATGATCCGCCGACGCTCATCGTGCACGGGGCCCACTGCTCCGCGGTGCCGCTCGATCAGGCAACCCGGCTCGACCGGGCGCTCGAGGCCGCGGGCGTCGACCGGTCCCTCGTGATCATCGAGGACGCGGCCGACGCCACGCCGACGCAGGGATCGCGCGCGAGCGACTCGCTCGTCCGATTCCTGGACCGTGCCATCGGCCCGGGGGCCGCGCGCTCACGCGGCGAGTGACGCGCCCTGCGACCGGCACCATGCGTACGAACCGCAGAGGCGCCATCTCGCGCCCGGTCCACCCGGCTTGTGCAGTTGTCGCTCCCTCGCGCCGATACCTCTCGTGTGCCGGACGCTTCCGGCATCGTCGATGGCCTGCGGATTCCCGCCTCGGCCTCCGCCGCGAAGCCTCTCCTCCCCGAACCACCACCGGGCCCATGCCGTCACCTCGTCGCAAGTCGACCGCCACCTCCGCCGTTCAGAACCCGCTCGAGACCTACCTTCGGGAGATCAACGAGACGGCCCTGCTCACCGCGGACGACGAGAAGCGACTCGCCACGGCGATCGCCCAGGGCGACGCCCTGGCGCGGGACCACATGGTGCGCGCCAACCTCCGCCTCGTGGTCAACATCGCCCGCGGCTACGCCAACCGCGGACTGCCGCTGCCCGATCTCATCGAGGAGGGCAACCTCGGATTGCTCCGGGCGGTCGAGGGCTTCGATCCCAAGGTCGGCACGCGGTTCAGCACGTACGCGAGCTACTGGATCAAGCAGTCGATCAAGCGGGCGCTCATCAACTCGGGCAAGACGATCCGCATCCCGGCGTACATGGTCGAGCTGCTCTCCAAGTGGCGGCGGGCCACGATGCGGCTCACCGACTCGCTCGGCCGCGCGCCCACGCCGGAGGAGGTGGCCCGCAGCCTGGGCCTCGCGCGGAAGAAGCTCCCGATCATCAAGAAGGCGATCCACGTGCACCAGTCGACGCCGCACGCGGAACCGGCCGACGGCGGATGGTCGCTCGGGGAACTCATCCGTGACGACAACGCCCGCTGTCCCGCCGACGTCATGCTCGACGAGGACACGCTGAAGCATGTCCTGCGGCGGATCGACGAGCTCGACCAGCGGGCCGGCACGATCATCAAGCTGCGGTTCGGGCTCACGGGTCAGGAGCCGATGACGCTCAAGGAGATCGGGGCCGTGCTGGGGCTGACGCGGGAGCGGGTGCGGCAGATCGAGTCGGAGACGCTCGCGTCGCTCGCCGTGGAACTCGACTCGGCCCCGCGGGCGCGGATCCGGTTGCGTCACGGCGCCTGACGCCGCACACTGACGCGTCACCATGGACCTGACCCGCCACATCCGCCCGATCCCCGACTTCCCCAAGCCGGGGATCCTGTTCCGCGACATCACGCCGCTCTTGGCCGACGCGGCCGCCTTCGCGTACGCGATCGACGCGCTGGCCGAGCCGTGGCGCACCGCCGGCATCGACGTGATCGCGGCCGTGGAGGCCCGCGGGTTTTTGTTCGCGGGCCCCCTCGCGCTCGCGCTCGACGCCGGCGTGGTGCCGGTCCGCAAGCCGGGCAAGCTGCCGGCCGACACGATCGCGCACGAGTACGATCTCGAGTACGGCCGTGACCGGCTCGAGATGCACCGCGACGTGCTCGCCGCCGGTGCGAAGGTGCTCGTGGTCGACGACGTGCTCGCGACGGGCGGCACGGCCGCGGCCTGCGTGAAGCTCATCGAGGCGGGAGGTGGCGTCGTCGTGGGCACCTCGTTCCTCGTGGAGATCGCGCCGCTCGGCGGCCGCGAGCGGCTCGTGCCGCACCGCGTCGAGAGCGTGATCCGCTACTGATGTCACGCGTCGTCGTCGCCATGTCGGGGGGCGTCGACTCGAGCGTGGCCGCGGCGCTGCTGGTGGAGGCGGGCTATGACTGCGTGGGCGTGTTCATGCGGCACGCGGCGCCGGCGCTGCCCTCCGCCGCCGGCCCGCTCGGCATCCTCGACCAGCCGGCGTGGCCCGGCCACCAGGGCTGCTGCAGCGCCACGGACGCCCTCGACGCCCGTCGCGTGGCCGACCGCCTCTCGATCCCGCTCTATGCCCTCGACCTGACCGCTGACTTCGACCGGATCATCGACGACTTCGCGACCCAGTACGGCCGCGGCCGCACGCCGAACCCGTGCGTGCGCTGCAACGCCTGGGTGAAGTTCGGACGTCTCTTCGACCATGCCGACGCGATCGGCGCCACGCACGTCGCGACGGGCCACTACGCCAGACTCGCGCACGATGCATCGGGCCCGATCCTGCGGCGCGGGCTCGATGCGGCCCGCGACCAGTCGTATGTGCTCTTCGACGTCCGTCCCGAGCGGCTCGCGCGGATGCTCCTGCCGGTGGGAGGCCTGGCCAAGGCCGAGGTCCGGACGCGGGCTGCGGCGCTTGGCCTGGTGACGGCCGACAAGCCCGACAGCCAAGAGATCTGCTTCGTCGCACCGGGCGAGCACGCGCGGCTGGTGGCGGCACGGCTCGGTGGCTCTCGCGCGGGGGAGATCGTCGACACGTCGGGACGCGTGCTCGGCCGGCATCCTGGGATCGAGCACTTCACCGTCGGCCAGCGGCAGGGCCTGGGCGTGGCGGTGGGCGTGCCGCTTCACGTGGTGCGGATCGAGGCCGAGACCTGTCGGGTGGTGGTCGGCCCGCGCGCGAGCGTGCCGGAGAGCGATCTCGTCGCCTCCGAGGTCACGTGGCACATCCCGCCTCCCACCGGGCCCTTCTCCTGTCTCGTCCAGTGCCGCGCCCAGCGGGCGCCGGCGCCGGCCGAGGTCGTTCCGCTGCCCGATGGCCGGTTCGCCGCACGGTTCACCGGGGGCTCGGAGGCCTCGCCGGGGCCCATTTCGCCCGGTCAGCCGGCCGTCTGCTACGACGGCGACCGGCTCCTCGGCGGTGGCTGGATCGAGGGCTGAACCGGCAAAAAGAGCCCCGCAGACCGCGACTTTCGCGGCGCGGAAGCGCGAACTAGGCTTGCTGTGGGGCGATCCACGCCCGCCCGACACCGCACCCGGAGACCCGTTCCGTGATCGAGAAGACCGCCGCCCTGCCGTTCGAGGTGCTCATCGGGGCCGCGCTCCTCATCGGCATCTTCGCCCTGACGATGCTCCTCCTGGTGGTCAACTACGGTGGCCTCTGGTTCCAGGCGTACTGGTCGAAGGCCCGCGTCACGTTCCTCGAACTCGTCCGCATGACGCTGCGGAAGGTCAACGCCCGCACGATCGTGCAGGCCCGGATCATGGCCACCCAGGCCGGTCTCGGCGACGACATCACCGCGAGACGGCTCGAGGCCCACTACCTCTCGGGCGGCAACCTGCCGCGCGTGATCCGCGCGCTCATCGCAGCGCAGCGGGCCGATCTCGACCTCGACTTCGACCGCGCCTGCGCCATCGACCTCGCCGGCCGCGACGTGCTCGATGCGGTGCAGACGAGCGTGAATCCCAAGGTCATCGACTGCCCCGACATCGCCAGCGGCAAGTCGACGCTCTCGGCCGTCGCCAAGAACGGCGTCGAGCTCAAGATCCGGGCCCGCGTCACGGTGCGGACGAACCTCCAGCAGCTCATCGGTGGTGCCACCGAGGAGACCATCATCGCCCGCGTCGGCGAGGGCATCATCACGTCGATCGGTTCGTCGGAGAGCCACTTCGAGGTGATGGAGCACCCCGACAACATCTCGAAGGCGGTGCTGCGGCGCGGCCTCGATGCCCAGACGGCGTTCCAGATCGTGTCGATCGACATCGCCGACATCGAGGTCGGGGAGAACATCGGTGCCCGTCTCCAGGCCGATCAGGCCGAGGCCGACACGCGGGTCGCGCGGGCCAAGGCCGAGGAGCGGCGGAGCGTGGCGATCGCCCGGGAGCAGGAGATGAAGGCGGCCACCGCCGAGAACCGGGCCCGACTCCTCGAGGCCGAGGCCCTCGTCCCCAAGAGCATCGGCGACGCCTTCCGCGCGGGCCGATTCGAAACCGGGGCACGGGCCGTGGGCCAGCCCTGATCGCCCAGCCGCTCCAGATTCTCGCGTTGGGCCGGACAAGGGTGCCTTCGTCCGCATATCCGGGGAAATCGGCCAAACCCTGACGCCTGCCGGTGCCGATACCAAAGGTGTGGAGGTGGTGCCGTCAGGATGACGGCCGGGCCCTGGGCCCTCCCCTCCGCCAGACCGGATGACAAGCCCACGGCAAGGGAGAGTGCCCCATGGCAATGCGTCAGCTTCGCGTGTACACGGAACCGGAAGGGCAGCTGCGGGACTTCACGCAGGTCGAGGAGTCGGCCGATCGCGGCGTCCGCGTGATGCTCGGGGACATCCTTCCCCTCCTGGCCGACGCGGTCGCAAGCAACCGCACCTGGCTCTCCGACTTCGCGGACGATGAGATCACGATCTCATCGGACCTCCACGACGTCCTTCAGGCCTACCGCCACTTCCGCCGCCCGGGCGCCTGAGGGTGGCACCCGGGGTATGACCCCCTGACAGCGATCCGTCGCTCGCCAGAGGCGACCCCTCTTGCGAGTGATCACTGGCGAGGCCATACTCGGCCCCGCCATGCCCGCCAGCGCCAATCTTGCCGACCTCGGTCGCCGCGTCCGCATCGCCCGTCTGGCCAGGCGGATGACGCTGGAGGAGGTCGTGTCCCAGACCGAGTTCACGGTGAGCTGGCTCTCGAAACTCGAGAACGGCCAGTTGGCGCCGTCGCTCGAGGGCCTCGTCAGGCTGGCCGACGTGCTGCAGTGCGGCGTCGATGCCCTCGTGGCCGGACTGTCGATTCCGCCCCAGTTCGTGGTCGTGCGGAATGGCGAGGGCCGCGAGCGACGGGGCAAGGGTTCCCGGGGCATGACCGTCGAGTGCCTTGCCGACTCGTGGCGCAACCGTTCGATGGATCCTGTGATCCTGCACCTCAGCGGCACCGGCCCACGCGCGCGTCCGAACAACCACGACGGTGAGCGGTTCCTGATGGTCCTCGAAGGGGAGGTGCGGGTCGGGTACGGTGAGGAGCAGATCCTCCTGGCCACGGGAGACAGCCTCTATCTCCACGCCGCGATTCCTCACACGATCGTGCCCGCCGGACGTGCCTCCGCACGCGTCTTGAGCGTGGCGTACGAGAAGTCACCGTCGCCGTCCGCGGGCAGCGACGGTCGCGCGGTGCGTACCCGCTGACCGACACCGATCATCCTTCGACGGGATGAGCGGGCGTGGGCAGGATCAGCTGCCAGAACTCGAGATCGAGCCAGCGGCCGAACTTGTAGCCCGCCTCGCGGACCGTCCCGCAGCAGCGGAAGCCGAGCGAGCTGTGCAGGGCGACGCTCGCCACGTTCGTCGCGTCGATGCCCGCGATCAGCATGTGCACGTCCCGCCGCTTCGCCTCGTCGACGACGGCGTGCAGGAGTTGCCGGCCCACGCCCTCGCCGCGGAACCGCTCGTCGACGTAGACCGAGTGCTCGACGGAGTACTTGTAGGCCGCCCGGGGGCGGAAGGGGCCCCAGGTCGCGAAGCCCGCCAGCACGCCCGGCTCCCACTCGATCCCGAGCACCGGAATACGGTCGCGCTGCCGCTGCGCGAACCACTCGCGCATCACCTCGTCCGTCCGCGGTGCGTACTCGTAGAGCGCGGTCGTGTTGAGGATCGCGTCGTTGTAGATGTCGCGGATGGCCGGCAGGTGTGCGGCCGTGCAGGCGATCACCTCGCGCCGCGGCGGAACGGGTTTCTTGCGGGGCATCGGTGCGGGCCGGCGGGTGGCGGGGATGACGCGCGGGATGACGCCGGGAACGAGCCCGTCGCGGTCGGGACAGGATACATCGCCGGGCCCGTCCCGCGCTTACGGCGCGGGCGCTGGGGCCCGGCCGCGGCCAGCCGGACCCGCGGCGGCGACGGGATACAGGAACACGGCCTCGGCCACCGTGCCCGCGGGCCGGCGTCCCGGGGCCTTCGGCCCGCACAGCTCCCGCTCGATCCGCAGGGCGACCTCCGCGAGCCGGGCGACGACCTCGGGATGCCGCGACGCCACGTCGGTCCGCTCACCGAGATCGGCCTCGAGATCGTAGAGCCGCGGCCGGTCGATGGTCGCCGGCTCCATCGTCTTGGAACCCATCGACTCGACCTGCGGGGCGATCGCCAGCTTCCACCGCCCCGCGCGCACCGCCTCGAGCGCGTCGCCGCGAAAGTAGGCGTGGGCCTCGCGCGGCGACTCCGTGGCGGTGCCCAGCAGGAGCCCCGAGATGTCGCGGCCGTCGATCACCGGCTCCGCCGGCACCGTGCCCCCGGCGAGCGCCACGACCGTGGGCAGCAGATCGATCGTGCCGGCCATCGCGGCGCACTCCCGGCCCGCCTGCACGCGCCCCGGCCACCAGGCGACGGTCGGCACGCGCACGCCCCCTTCCCACGTGCTCCCCTTCGCGCCGCGCAGCGGGCCGGCCGAGCCGCCGTCGGGGCCCTTCACCGTCCACGGACCGTTGTCGCTCGTGAAGATCACGAGCGTGTCGCGGTCGAGCCCTTCAGCGCAGCGTGTCGAGGATCCGGCCGGTGCTCCCGTCGACCTCCTCCACCCAGTCGCCGAACCGGCCGTTGGCGCTGCGGCCCCGGAACCGCTCGCCGGCGGCGATCGGCACGTGCACGGCCGTGTGCGGCAGGTAGAGGAAGAACGGGCGGTCTCGCGACCCACGAATGAACGCCACGGCCTCGTCCGTGTATCGCTCCACGATGTTCTGCTGCATCGTGTCGGTGAGCAGTTCGACCACCGTGTCGTCACGCACGAGCGGCACCACGGGCTCGCCCGTCGCGGCCGCCCTCCGCTGCATGTCGTTGGAATACGGAATACCGAAATAGCGGTCGAAGCCCTGCCGGGTGGGGAGGAACTCGGGCTGGTCGCCGAGGTGCCACTTGCCGATGCAGGCCGTGGCGTAGCCGAGCTCCTTGAGCCGCTCGGCAACGGTGACCTCGGCGGGGTTCAAGCCCTCGCGGCCGCATGGGCCATAGACCCACGGCACGGAGACCCGCAGGCCGTAGCAGCCCGTGAGCAGCTGCGCCCGCGACACGGAGCAGGCGGGCGCCGCGTAAAAGCTCGTGAGCCTGGTCCCTTCCGCCGCCATCCGGTCGAGGTGCGGCGTCTTCTGCTTCGTGGCCCCGAAGGGGCCGATGTCGCCGTAGCCGAGGTCGTCGACGAAAATCACGACCACGTTCGGCGGCCGGGCCGCGGCTCTGTCGGCGAGCGGGTCGCCGAAGGCGCGGCGCTCCGCACGGAGTGCGTCCTCGAGAGCGGCGCGACGGTCGGCGACCGTCGGGTCGGCCGCGAGGTCGTGCCGCTCGTCGGGATCCTCGGCGACATGGAACACCTGCGTGCGGTCCGCCTTCGGATAGGCGATCAGCTTCCATTCGGGCGTCACGATCGCACGCTGAACGTCGCGGTAGGCGAGCAGGAGCGACTCGCGGATCGTGGCCCGCTCGCCACGGCATACCGGCACGAGGCTCTGGCCCTCGTTGCCCTCGGGCGCGGCCACGCCCGCGAGATCGCCCACGGTCGCCGTGAGGTCGAAGAGGTAGGCAAGGGCGTCGACCCGGCGGCCCTCCGGCACGCCCGGTCCGGCGAGGACGGCGGGCGACCGCATCGAGTGGTCATAGAGGTTCTGTTTGCCAAGCAGGCCGTGGCTTCCGAGGGCGAGGCCGTGGTCGCTCGTGAACAAGACGATCGTGTCGTCGAGCCGGCCCCGCGCCTCGAGCGCCGCGAGCACGCGGCCCACCTGGGCGTCGAGCCCCTCGATCATGGCGTGGTAGTCGGCCAGTTCCTCGGCCACCCGCTCCGGCGGTCGCGGCCGCGGCAGGAGCTTCTCGTCGCGCACGTCGAGCTCGCCGTTGTCGAACGGATGCTCGGGAAGGAAGTTCGCCGGCAGCCCGGGTTCCCGTCCCGCGAGCCCGTCGCGGGCCCCCGGCTCCGGCTGCCGGGGATCGTGCGGCGCCGTGAACGCCACCCAGGCGAAGAAGGGCTCGTCGCCGAGGCTGTTCACGAATCGCTCCGCCGCGGCGCCGAACACCTGTGACGAGTGTCGGCCCTGGCCATCGACGCGCCGCGGCTCGCCGTGCGCCGTGAACGACACGAGCGGCACCTCGAAGTGATCGTTCATGCCGCCCAGGAACACCGCGTCGCCCTCCGCGAACGAGCGGGTGAGCGAGGCCTTGCCGTTGTGCCACTTGCCGGTGATGAACGTGCGGTAGCCGGCGCGGGCGAATGCCTCGGGCCAGGTGTCGGTCGCCGTGAGCTGTTCGTCCACGTGGAACAGCGACCGGCCCGAGAGCAGCATCGCACGGCTCGGCACGCAGACCGCGGCCTGCAGGCTCCCCATGCAGAAGGCCCGCTCGAAGACGGTGCCGCGGGCCGCGAGGCCGTCGAGCGCGGGCGTGCGGATCGACGCATTGCCCAGCGCGTGGATCGTGTCGGCCCGCTGGTCGTCGGTGAGGATCACGAGCACGCTCGGCCGCCGCGACGTCGATGCCGTTCCCGATGCCGCGGGCGCGACCGTGGCGTCGGCGAACGGCAGCGGCCACGCGGGATCGGGGCGATGCTCGCGGGCGAAGATCGCCTCCATCCGCTCGACCACCTCCGGATGCGCGGCGGCGACGTCGTGCGCCTCGGCGGGATCGGTGGCGAGGTCGTAGAGTTCGGTCGGCCCGGCCACCGCCGGCCGCTTCGGACCTGTCGCGCGGCGGATCGCCTTCCACGTGCCCGCGATGGCGGCCTGCCAGCGGCCCTCGGTGAGCTCGCGGTAGAGCGCGCGGTGGGGGTCGGCGGCCGCGTCGCCCCCGAGCGCCGCGGTGAGGCTCACGCCATCCACACCCTGCGGGATGCGGTCACGAAGCCCCGCGAGATCGAGGAGCGTGGGGAGCCAGTCCTCGAAGCCGGTCGGGGCGTCGAGCGTGCGGCCGGCGGGAATCCGCCCCGGCCACACCGCGACGGCCGGCACCACGAGCCCGCCCTCGTAGGGCGACCCCTTCCAGCCGCGCCGGCCACCGCTGCTCGACAGCCGCGCCGTGTCGATCCCACCGGTGCCCGGTGCTGCGGCGCCATTGTCGCTCGTGAACACGACGATCGTCTCGTCGGCGATGCCGAGCTCGTCGAGGAGCGCGACGAGCCGCCCCACCTCGCGGTCCATCCGTGTCACCATCGCGGCGTAGGTCGCCAGGGGCGCCGCGCAGGGCACGTAGCCACGGCCGCCGAGATACGGCTCCTCGGCGCCGAAGTGCGCCCGATACCCCGCGAGCGACGGCTCGTCGGGCGGCACCTGCAGCGCGAGGTGCGGCACGGTGGTGGGCACGTAGAGAAAGAACGGCCGCTCGGCATTCCGGCGCACGAACTCGAGAACCTCCTCGGCGATCCGGTCAGGCGCGTAGACGCGGCCGGTGAAGGCCGCGAAAGCGTCGGGCCCTGAGCCGGAACGCACGCGGCCGCCACGGGGCACGCCGCCGTTGTCGATCGCGACCATCGCGCGATCGTCCCAGAGGTGGTCCGGATAGAAGCCGTGCGCGTGCCGCTGGCAGTTGAATCCGAAGAACCGATCGAACCCACAGGCGAGCGGCTCCGACACGCTTCCCGGCGCGCCCAGGCCCCACTTGCCGAAGCAGCCGGTGGCGTAGCCCGCGTCGCGCAGGATCCCGGCGAGCGTCACGGTGCCGGCGGGCATCGGGGCCTGCCCCTCGGGCTCGACTTCGCGGTTCGAGCGCACGGCCGCGTGGCCCGGGTGGCGGCCGGTGAGGAGCACGCAGCGGCTCGGCGCGCAGACGGCACTGCCGGCCCAGTGCCGCGTGAGCCGCGTGCCCCGCGCGAACAGGGCGTCGAGATGCGGCGTCCGGACGTCGCGCGACCCGAGGCACGCGAGATCGCCCGGGCCGAGGTCGTCGCAGAGAAAGAACACCACGTTCGGCGGCCGCGATGCGCCGGCCGACGGCGCCGGCACGGCGGGAGCCCGTGGCGCCGTCTCCTTCTCGCGGCGCCACGCGACCTTGAATGGGTTCTCGGCCGGCCCGACCACGTCTTCATTCACGAGATCGGGCTGCACGCTCTCCCACCACCGGTCGTATACGGCGGCGAGTCGCGCGACGACGTCCGGGTGACGTGCCGCCACGTCGTCGCGCTCGCTCGGATCGGCGGCGACGTCGTAGAGCTCCCAGCGTCGCGGATCGTTCCGGGTGTTGACGAGCGACCACGATCCCTCGCGGACACGACACTGCCGGTAGCGACTCTCGGCGGCCTTGCCCCGCGGCCAGCGGCCCAGGTGCGTGATGAGCGGACGGTCGGGCCACGGCGCGCGGGCGTCCTCGAGGAGCGGGACGAGGCTGCGGCCCTCGAGCTTCTCCGCGACCGCGGCGGGAATCTCGGCGGCCGCGAGCTCGCAGAGGGTCGGCAGGACGTCGATGTGCGCCGTGACCGCGGGCACATCGACGCCCGCGGGCAGCCGGCCCTTCCAGCGCCAGAACGACGGCACCCGTGTGCCCCCGCGGAACACCGTGCCCTTCGCCCCGCGCATGCCGTCGTTGCTCACCGCCGCGCCCGTCGCGGTGCCATTGTCGGTGGTGAACACGACGAGGGTGTCGTTCGCGATGCCGAGTTCGTCGAGGCGGCGAAGGAGTCGGCCGACGTTTGAGTCGATGTTCGTGATCATGCCGTAGAACCGGGCGATGTCGGCACGCCGCCGGGGGTCGGCGAGGCCCGCCGCCTCGAGCGGCGCGAGATACGGCTCGTCCGCCGCCGCCGGACAGTCGAGGGGCGTGTGGGGCGCATTGGGCGTGATCAGGCAGAAGAAGGGCTCCTGCCGCTCACGGCACCGATCGATCCACTCGATCGCCGCATCGAAGAAGACGTCGGTGCAGTAGCCCTTCGTCCGCACGAATCGGCCGTCGCTGCGGATCACCGGGTCCTCGTAGCGGTTGCCCGGCACGTCGCCACAGCTTCCGGGGTACGACTGGCCGATCCCACCGGCACCATGGATGAACGTTCGGGCGAAGCCGCGGCGGTCGGGCTGGTAGGCGTCCTCGTCGCCGAGGTGCCACTTGCCGAAGATCCCGCTGGTGTAGCCGGCGCGGGCGAGGAGCTGGGGCAGCGTGGTGGCCGAGAGCGCGAGCCGCTCGCGTTCCTCGATCGTGTGCGTGACGCCGGACCGAAACTCGTGACGGCCGGTGAGCATGGCCGCCCGCGTGGGCGAGCAGGTCGGGCTTGCGTGAAACTCGGTGAGCCGCACGCTCTCGGCATGGAGGCGGTCGAGGTGCGGCGTCTTGACGACCGGATTGCCGAGCGCGGCGATGTCGCCGTAGCCCTGATCATCGGTCATCACGTAGATGATGTTCGGCCGGGCCGCGGCGGCACGGGCCTTGCGGCGCTCCTCTGCGGCGGGAGGCGCGGGGAGCGCATCAGCGGCGAACATGCGGCACTCGGCGGCGATCCGCTCCCACACCGCCTCGAGGTCACGCACGCGCTCGGGCTCTGCGGCGGCGCGATCGGTCGTCTCGCAGCGATCCGCCGCCAGATCGTAGAGCTCCCACGGCCCACCGCGCACCGCGACGAGCTTCCAGTCACCGACGCGGACGGCGCGATGGCCCTGATGGCACCACCAGAGCGCATCGTGCGCGGCCGGTGCCGCCGCAGCGCCGAGCGCGGGCACGAAACTCCGCCCGTGAAACGCCGGCGCCTCCGCGGCGACGCCGGCCAGTTCGAGCACGGTCGGCGTGACATCGATGACATGCACCGGCTGATGCCGCAGGCCGCCCGGCTCCGCGATGCCGCGCGGCCAGTGGACGATCCACGGCGTCGCGATGCCCCCCTCGTGCACCCAGGTTTTCGAACGCCGAAACGGCGTGTTGGCGCAGCTCGCCCAGCCCGGTCCGAGGCACACGTGCGACTTCCTCGAGCCGAGCGGTACCGCGGGATCGTGTCCCTCGCCACGGACGAGCAGCTCGGCCGACGCGCCGTTGTCACTCGCGAACAGGATGAGCGTGTCGTCGAGAACGCCCATGGCCCCGAGCTGGGCGACGATCCGCCCCACCTCGTGATCCATCGCCTCGACCATCGCGGCATGGATCGCCATCTTCGTCGCCTGAAACTCCCGCTGCTCGGGCGAGAGGTCGGCCCACGGCAGCGGTCGGTCGACCTCGTGCGGGAGAAGCCGACGCACCGCCTCCCCGACCCCATACGGCGGCGTCGCGGCGCGGTCCATCGCCGCCGGTGGCGTCGTGACGATCCCCAGCCGCTTCACCCGCTCCTGCCGGGCCTGCTGGATCAGGTCCCAGCCCGCGCGGTAGCGGTCACGGTACTTCGCGATCCTGTCGGGCGGGGCATGCAGCGGGAAGTGGGGCGCCGTGAAGCACACGTAGTGGAAGAACGGCGTGCCGGCATGATCGCGGGCATGGTCGGCGAGGCAGGCGACGGCGTGGGTGCCGATCGCGGTCGTCGCGTAGTAGTCGCCGTCCTTTCCGATCGCCGCGGTGTCGCCCGTGGCGCCGGCCCGGTCGAAGTAGTTCTTCTGCCCGGCCCCGTTCACGTCGAGCGACCGGGCGAAGCCCTGCGCCAGCGGATCGCCGTCGATGTGCCACTTGCCGGAGTGATACGACCGGTAGCCTGCCGCCGCGAGCCGCTGCGGAAGCAGCCGCGCCCACGGCGGTCGGCGGTCGTTCACGCCCCCCTCGCTCCCCGGCAGCGCATCGCGCCGCACGGCCTGCGCGTAGTAGCCCGTGAGCAACGCCGCACGCGTCGGCCAGCACCGCGCCGTGTTCGTGGCCTGCGTGAACCGCAGGCCGCCCGCGGCGAGTCGGTCGAGGTGCGGCGTGTCGATCTCGCCGCCGTGGCAGCCGAGATCGGAGAACCCCAGGTCGTCGGCGAGGATCACGACGACGTTCGGCGGTGCCGACACCCCGACCGGCGCCGCGGCGAGCACCGCGATCATCGCGACGACACCGACCCACGCGCACTTCATGCCCCGCCCCCGCCTGCGGTTCCGGTCGTCCGGTGCTCCGCTCGGCCCTACGGCTTGCCGATCTCGGCGATCACCTTCGCATAGGCCTCGCCCCTGGCCTCAGGCTTCATCGCCCGCAACTCCAGGAGCATCGGCCGCACCGTCGCGGCCCAGGCCGGATCCTTCGCGATCCGGGCGTCGGCCCGCGCGCGAAGCTCGTCGGCATCGGTGCCCGTGGCGGCCGCCGCGGCCGCGACGACACTGCGGACATACTCCGCCGCCTGCACGTCGGGATTCGGCGCGGCCGGCGCGTCGAACCGGCCGAGCGCCCAGGCGATCCCCTCGACGGCGTGCTTCCTGAACATCGGCTCCTTCCACGTGGCGTCGTTGTGACCGAAGTTCGTGGAGAAGACGCGGCCCTTGCCGTAGTCGCGCACCCACGACACCGGCACATACCACGGCTCCTTCGGCGTGCTTCCCTGCATGTCGAGGCTCACGAGCACCCGCAGGTTCTCCGGCTTGTACCGCTGGTCGTACTGATAGATCTCGTCCTTCCAGCGGAACCGCTCGGGGAACATCGCCGCGACGCGGTGGCCCGGCTCGTGCACGACGAAGGCGTGCTCGCCGCCGCCGTTCCAGGGATGGCCCGCGAAGCAGCCGCCGATCATCTCGATGTAGGCGTCGGAGCTCTTGAGCGTGTCGGTGGCGGCGTGGAAGCCGATGAACGCCTTCCCCGACTTGATCCAGTCGAGGAAGCCCGCGAGATCGGGGATCGGCAGCTCGCCGGTCGTGCTCAGGAAGATCACGCCGTCGAACTCGGCGAGCGTTGCCGGCGCGAAGGCCTTGGCGAACTGCTCCTTCACGCCCGCCTGCCAGGCCGCGTCGTCCTTCTTGAACTGCTCCTGGGCCGCCTTGAACTCATCCTGCTGCTTCTTCCAGTCGTCGTCGCTCGTGCCGGCGGCCCGCTTCGGTGCCTTGGGCTGCGGCAGCCGGCCCGGCGGCATCCGCAGGAAATCGAGGTGAAAGAGGCCGGTCTCGCGGGCGAGCTCCTCGAGCACGGGCTCGGCCGTCTGGATCGACGCGTGCCGGAAGCCGGTCGTCACACTGACCACGAGCAGCCGGGCGGGTTTGGCCGCGTCGGCCGCGTGCGCCGGCTCAGCCGCGACCACGATTGCGACCGCCGCCACCATCACCATCCACCACGATCGCGCCATCATTACTTTTCTCCGATGCACCACAGGGAATCGTGCGTCCGCAGATAGATTCGGCCGTCCACGCAGACGGGCGTCGCCACGGTCATCTCGCCCACGTCGCCCTCGCCGACCGTCTCGGCCTCCGCCCCGGCCGCGGGCCAGCCGAGCACGAACGAGTGGCCGTCCTCGCGGGTCACGATCACGCGACCGTCGGCGACCACCGGGGACGAACTGTAGGCGTTGCGGTTCTTGGCGAGCTCGCGCCGCCAGGCGGTGCGGCCCGTGTCGGCCTCGAGCGCCTCGACCACGCCCTTGTCGGTGCAGAACACGACGCGGCCGTCCTTCACCGCGGGCGTGGGGACGTCGGAACCGAGGTCGGTCCGCGCCCAGGCGACGTGGCTCGCCGTCACGTCGCCCGATCCGCCGCGGCGGATCGCCGTGATCGTGCTGCCGCGGGCGTAGGGGGCGATCACGAGGTCGCCTGCGAGCACGGGCGAGGCGATTGAGCGGAAGTAGCCGTTCTGCTTGGGATTCAAGCCGCCGACGCGCCACAGTTCGCGGCCGCTCGCGGCGTCGTGGGCCGTGACGTGGTCGGCGCCGAGCACGAAGAGCACCTCGGCCGGCTCCCCCTTGTCGGAGAGGCCGCGGGCGACGATCGGCGTGGAGTAGCTCTGCGCCGCCTCCTCGGGGGCGTCGAGCATGCGATCGTGCTTCCAGAGGAGTTCGCCGGTGGCCCGGTCGAACGAGGCGACATAGCTCGGCCCCGACTGCATCACGGCCACGATCACCCCCTTGTCGGAGAGCACGGGCGATGTGCCGAGATCCCACCACAGCGTGTCGGCACCGAACTTCTCCTGGAGGTTCGTCCGCCATGCGACGGCGCCGGTCGCGAGATCGAGACTCGCCAGTTCACCGCTCTTGAAATAGACCCACGCCCGCTTGCCGTCGGTGACGGGGGACGGGTTTGCGCCCGTGGCCTTCTTGTGCTTGCCCGCCTTTGCCTCGCCGAGGGTCTGCCGCCAGCGTTCCTTCCCCGCGCGATCGAGGCAGACGACGGCGTCCTTCCCGTCGATCGTGCAGGTGACGACGACGTGATCGCCCCAGATGGCAGGCGTGCTCGCGCCGAGTCCCGGCAGCGGCTGCCGCCAGACGACGTGCTGCTCCGGACCCCACGACACGGGGTAGCCCGCGCCCTTCGCGACGCCGTCGAGCGCGGGGCCTCGCCACGTGGGCCAGTCGTCGGCCCGCGCGGAAGCGGCGCAGAGCGTGGCGGCCACGAGCAGGCGGGCGACCAGCGCCGGCCCGACGGCGTTGCAGGCGTGCATCGAAATCAGTCCTCCCTCGTCCCGAGCGATCTGTCCGAGAGTGTACCCGCCCGTGCGGGCCGCCGCCCTCCGCTTGCCTCCGGCTCGCACGGCAACGACATTGGCGAGCGGACGTTCAAGGGCCGCCCGTTGGCGCGGCCCGGGCTCCACCGGGGGCGGTGCCATGGCTTCTCGTTTGCGGATACTCGTGGTCGTGGCCCTCCTGGCGGCATGCACGGCGGTCGCTCGTGCCGCCGACCCGTCACCCCCACCGAACGTGATCGTCGTCATGGTGGACGACATGGGCTGGAAGGATCTCGGCTGTCAGGGAAGCGGCTGGTACGAGACGCCGCACCTCGACCGGCTGGCCGCGTCGGGCATGCGGTTCACGACGGCTTACTCGGCCTGCACCGTCTGCTCGCCGGCGCGGGCCGCGATGATGACGGGGCAGTATCCGGCCCGGCTGCACCTCACCGACTGGATCCCAGGGCACGAGCGGCCCAAGGCGAAACTGCGGATCCCCGACTGGACGAAGCACCTCCCGCTCGGGGTGGTGACCGTGGCCGAGCGGCTGAGGGCCAAGGGCTACGCGACCGCCATGATCGGCAAGTGGCATCTCGGCGGCCCGGAGTTCCGCCCCGAGGCCCAGGGCTTCGCCACGAACGTCGGCGGCAACGACCGCGGCCAACCGCCGAGTTTTTTCTCACCCTACCGCGTGCAGAACCTGGCCGAAGGTCCCAAGGGCGAGTATCTCACCGACCGCGAGGCGGCCGAGGCGGTGGCCTTCATCGAGGCCCACCGCGACCGCCCCTTCTTCCTGTATCTGCCGCACTACGCCGTCCACACGCCGATCCAGGCGAAGCCGGACGTCGTCGCGAAGTACGCCGCCCGCGAGGGACAGCGCCGGCCGAAGAACCCCGCGTATGCCGCGATGGTCGAAGGCGTGGACGATGCGATGGGCCGGATCGTCGAATCGCTCGAGCGGCTGGGCCTCCGCGACCGGACCGCGATCGTGTTCGCGAGCGACAACGGCGGCGTGGCGTCGATCACCGACAACGCGCCCTTGCGCGCGGGCAAGGGCTCGGCCTACGAGGGGGGCGTGCGGGTGCCGCTGGTCGTATCGTGGCCGGGCGTGACGAAGCCCGGGAGCACGACCGCGGTGCCGGCGATCACGCCCGACATCCCGGCCACGATCCTCGAACTCACGGGCGCGGGCCCCGAGCCGGGACAGCCGCTCGACGGCCGGAGCCTCGCGGGCGTCCTCGCCGGAGGGGCCCTCGACCGCGACGCCATCTTCTGGCACTACCCGCACTACCATCCCGGCGGCGCCACGCCCTACTCGGCCGTCCGCGCGGGCGACTGGCGGCTCGTCCACTTCTACGAGGATGGTCGCCGCGAGCTCTACGACCTCGCCCGCGACCCCGGCGAGGCGAACGACCTCGCGAAGGCGGAGCCAAAACGGGCCGCCGAACTCGGCGCGACGCTCGACGCCTGGCTCATCGACGTGGGGGCCCAGATGCCCACGCCGAATCCCGACCATGCCGGCGCGAAGGAACCGCCCGCACAAGCCCCCGTCGCCGCGACATCCAGCGTGGACGCACGGCGGCCCAACGTGCTCTTCGTCATCGCCGACGACGCGTCGTGCCACTTGGGCCGCACGTATCCCTGCCGGTGGACCCGCACACCCGCCATCGACGGCCTCGCCCGCGACGGCCTCGTGTTCGACAACTTCTACGTGGCCACGTCGAAGTGCTCGCCATCGCGGGCGGCGATCCTCACCGGCCGCAATCCCTGGCAGCTCGAGGCGGCGGCCAACCACTGGCCCACGTTTCCCCCGCGGTTCGCCACGTTCACCGAGGCGCTCGCGGCCGGAGGCGTCGCCTGCGGGGCGGCGGGGAAGGTGTGGGGGCCGGGCGTCGCGCAGACCGCCACAGGTGCGCCGCGGACGTGGGGCTTCACGTCCTTCCACGACGGCCGCGGCATCAAGGACAAGGGCCCGCCGGGCGCCGTGTTCGCGCGGTTCCTCGCCGCCCGGCCGAAGGATCGCCCCTTCTTCTACTGGTACGGCAGCCACAATCCGCATCGGCCCTACGCGGCGGCCGCGGGCCGTGCGGCGGGCAGGACGCCGGCCGACATCGACCGCGTGCCGGCATTTCTGCCCGACGAGGATGCGGTCCGCGACGATCTCCTCGACTACGGCACCGAGATCGAGGCCTTCGACGGCGAGGTCGCGTCGCTGCTCGACGCGCTCGAGGCCGCGGGGGACGCCGCCGACACGCTCGTGGTGGTGACGAGCGACAACGGGATGCCGTTTCCGCGCGTCAAGGGGCATACGTTCGACATGGCCCACCGGCTGCCGCTGGTGGTCCGCTGGCCCCGCGGCATCGTGCACCCCGGCCGCCGTGTGGCGGCGCTCACGGGGGCCATCGACTTCGCCCCCACGTTCCTCGAACTGCTCGGTGTCGATCCGTCGGCCGCGGGCATGGCGGCGATCACGGGCAGGAGCTTCACCGATCTCCTCCGCGACGCGCCGCAGGCGCCGCGAGAGTTCGTCATCATCGGCCGCGAGCGCAACGACATCCGGGCCCGCCCCGGCACGCCCTTGGGGCTCGGCTACCCGGCCCGCGGCATCCGCCGCGGCGACCTGCTCTACGTTCACAACTTCGCCCCCGAACGCTGGCCGTGCGGCGATCCGGATCTCGGCCTCCAGGACACCGACGACGGCCCCACCAAGCGGCTGATCGTGACGCGTGGTGCGGAGGATCGCTTCTGGAATCGCTGTTTCGGAAAACGACCGGCCGACGAGCTCTACGACCTCGCCGCCGACCCCGACTGTGTGGTGAATCTCGCGGCCGAGCCGGCCCGCGCGGCCGACGTCTCGCGGCTCAAGGGCGAACTCTTCGCCGAGCTCGAGCGGCAGAAGGACCCGCGCGTGCTCGGTGCGGGCGACGTCTTCGACCGCTACGAGTCGCCGCGATAAGTCGGCCTGCGGCGACCGGTCGGAACCGCACCGCTTGCGGGCCGTCGGTCGCGGCCGCGACAATGCCCGCCCATCGTTCAGTGCCCACCCCAAGGAGCCTCGCCGTCATGGCCAAGAAGTCCGTCGCCGCCCTCGACCCCAAGAACAAGACGATCCTCGTGCGCGTCGACTTCAACGTCCCCCAGGACGACTCGGGCGCGATCACCGACGACCGTCGGATTCGGATGGCACTACCCACGATCACCTCGATCCTCGACCGCGGCGGCAAGGCCGTCTTGATGTCGCACCTCGGGCGTCCGGCCGGCAAGGGCTTCGAGGCGGAGTTCTCGCTCGCGCCCGTGGCGAAGCGGCTCGGCGAACTGCTCGGCAAGCCGGTGGTGCTCGCGTCGGACACCGGCGGCGCCGATGCGCACGCCAAGGCGACGGCCCTCCCGGCGGGCGGCGTGCTCGTGCTCGAGAACGTGCGGTTCAACAAGGGGGAGAAGAAGGGGGACGACAAGGCCTACGTGGACGGCCTGGCCACGCTCGCCGACGCCTACGTCAACGACGCCTTCGGCACCTGCCACCGCACCGAGGCGAGCATGCACGCGGTGCCGGTGGCGATGAAGGCCTTGGGCAAGCCGGCGGTGGTGGGCTTCCTCGTCGAGAAGGAGATCACGTATCTCACCGACGCGATCGCGAAGCCGAAGCGGCCCTTCGTGGCGATCCTCGGCGGCAAGAAGGTGTCGGACAAGATCGCGGTGATCACGAACCTGCTCTCGATCTGCGACCACGTGCTGATCGGCGGCGCGATGGCCTACACGTTCTCGCTCGCGCAGGGGGGCAAGACGGGGAAGTCGCTCGTCGAGCCCGACAAGGTCGAGCTCGCGAAGGAGCTCCTCGCGAAGGCCGGCGGCAAGCTCGTGCTCCCGGTCGACACGCACTGCGCCGACGACTTCTCGGCGACCGCCAACAAGAAGATCGTGGCCGCCGGCGAGATTCCCGACGGCTTCGAGGGTCTCGACGTCGGTCCCGAGACGGCCAAGCGCTACGCCGCGATCATCCGCAGCGCCGGCACGGTGGTGTGGAACGGGCCGATGGGTGTCTTCGAGATGCCCCCCTTTGACGCGGGCACGAAGGCCGTGGCCGACGCGGTCGCGGAGGCCACGGCGAAGGGCGCGATCACGATCATCGGTGGCGGCGACTCGGCCGCCGCGGTCGAGCAGCTCGGCTACGCCGATCGCGTGAGCCACGTCTCGACCGGTGGCGGCGCGTCGCTCGAGATGCTCGAGGGCAAGGCCTTCGAGACGGTCGCCGTCCTCGACGAGGTGTGACCCTCGATGAGCAGGCCGTGGCCAACGTCGTCCGCCACATGATACGGCGGACGACCGTCCGGGAAACCCTCGGCGTTTCCTGCGATCGACCACGTGGGCAAAGGCCATGGAATGGCTTTGCCCACGGACAACTACAGCCCCGCGGTGTCGTTCGTCGCCGGCGACGTGCCGCGACGTGACGCCAGACGCACGGCGGCCCGCTCGGCGTAGTCGCGGTCGTGACCGCTGAGGGCGTCGATCCGCACCGCGATCGTACGGTCGCCCGTCTCGATCACGCAGCGACCGTCGTCGCGCATCGCGACGAGCACGCCTACGACGGCATGCGAACCGGTTCGATCGATCCAGCGTCGCACCGGCTCGCCAGACCGGAGCGAAGCGGCATCGAGCGGGCTCGTCGGCGGCTCGGGCGCAGGCTCGGCGGGCGGCTCGACCGGCTCTGCAGCAGGCTCTGCAGCAGGCTCTGCAGCAGGTTCGGCAGCCGGCTCTGCGGCGGGTTCCGCAGCGGGCTCCGCGGGGCTCGCCGGCTCCGTCACGGGCTCATCGCCGGATGCCGGCGCCCCATCGGAAGGCTCCGTGCTCGGCAGGGGCTCTTCCGTCGGCTCGGGCGCGGGGGTGTCGGCCTCCGGCACGTCGTCGGACGGCACGGGCGTGAGATCGCCGACGACCGGTTCGGACTCCTCCGTCATCGGCTCCTCGGGCGCCTCGCCCTCGAGCGGTGCGGGCGCGTCGGTGTCGGTCGGCTCGCCATCGGTCTCTTCGAAGAGATTCGGCTCCTCAGGCTCCGCGGGCATTTCGGGCTCGGCCGGTGCTTCGGGAGCGGCAGGCTCCTCGGGCTCGACGGGCGCCGACGGCTTCTCGGCTTCCCCCGACGGCTCGGCCGCGGGTTCCTCGGTCGGCGCATCGGCACCTTCGGCCGGTTCTTCGACCATCGGCTCTTCGGCTGGCGCTGCGGCGATCGGCGCCGGTGCCTCGGCGGCGGAAGGGGCCGGCTCCTCGTCGCGCGGCATCGGCGAAGCATCGACCGCCGCTGGCGGGGCCTCCTCGGCGATCGCCGTCGCTGGCTGAACGGCGTCCTGCGCCGGCTTCAGATCAGGCAGCGTCCCGTCGGCACGGGCCGGCACCGCCTCGGCGGCGACGGCCGGCGCCGCGGCGGGAGGAGCATCGGAAGCCGTCGGCGCGAGGGCGGGACCTTCAGCGGGAGCGACCGGCGTCGGCCGCACGACGACCTCGGCTGCCGAATCGGCCCCCGAGGTGACCGCCCCTTCGACCACCGAGTGCTCGACGACGCTCGTGCCGGCGTGCTCCACGGCGCCGTCGGACACGATCGTGCCCTCCGCACAAGAACCGCACGAGGCTTCGCTCACGACCGCGTGACCACAGGGGATCTCCTCGTAGCCGCACGCGCTCGTCGGACATTCCACGACGGCGCCCACGTGGACCACGACCACGGGCGGACACACAGCCGTGCGCTGCACCGGTCGGTGGCAGGAGCGCCGCAGGTACCAGCACGCGCGTGCGGTGTCCATCGACATCGAAAGCGTGAGGACACCGACGAGGAAGGCATGGAGGCAGCGGCGCACGATTCACCTCGGAAGACGAAGGGCGGAAACGTTCCCTCCGTATGCTAATCCCCTTTCCGACGCGATCAAACGAGCGCGGGCGCCTTGCGTGATCGCCGGACCCGAAACGCGAAGGGGCCGGCGTGGCTTCTGCCACACCGGCCCCTCATGGATCGAACCCGCCAGCCGCCTGCGAACGGGGTAGAGCACTGCGAGACTGACGCGGATCGTGGCCGGGCGCCCGAGGGCGAGGGGCCGTTCAGGGGATCCGGGTCAACGCAAAGGGTTTGGCACCTCCGACGGAACGCGGCAGCGGGTCGAATGTCGTGCCAGTTGTTTCGGCCCGCACCCGCCCCGGTGTCCAACGAAATCCACGCGGGCGACGATTCCCCCCGGTCGCTCCAACCGGCATGACCGGCATGACCGGACTCCTCGGCCGGCAGCCGTCCCGCGGCCGCACCGCCTCTAGGCCGGTGCGGCCGCGACGACGATCAGCTGCAGCCCATGCTGTTGCCACAGTTGTGGCAGAGGTAGCAGTTGCCGTTGCGCACGGTGATCGACCCGCAGTTGTCGCACGCGGGCGCGTCGATCTGGAACTTTGCGAACTGCGTCTGCCGGTCCGCGGGGCTCGCGCTGGGATCCACCGTCATCTTGAGTCCGGCCCGCTCCAACAGCGTCGAGGATGCCACGGCGGCCTTCGCCACGCTCCCCGCCGGACGGCCGTTGCCACCGGCGGGATGCTTCCCGCGACTGCCGTTCACGTCCGCGACCTTGGCCTTCCCTTGGCCATCGGCCAGCCCGCTCGCCGTCGTGGCGGCGGGCTTGCGCTCTGTTTCCGTGTCGCCGCTCCCGGCGGCGGCCTCCCCGCCGCCGCTGTCGCCGCCGTACCCACCCGGACGATTCGCCTCGCGATACCCCGGGATGAACTCGGTGCCCATCCAGCGGAAGAGATAGTCGACCAAGCTCTTGGCCACGGGGATGTCGGGGTTCTTCGTGTAGCCCCAGGGCTCGAAGCGGGTGTGCGAGAACTTCTTCACGTACACCTCGAGCGGCACGCCGTACTGGAGACTCATCGACACGCTCGTGCCGAAGGCGTCCATCAGGCCGCCGATCGTGCTTCCCTCCTTGGCCATCGTGATGAACAGCTCACCCGGCCGGCCGTCGTCGTAGAGTCCGACGGTGATGTACCCCTCATGGCCACCCACGTTGAACTTGTGGGTCACGCTCCGACGCGTGTCGGGCAGCCGCTCTCGCCGCGGCGCCGCGGTCGCCTTGGCCGCCGTCTTGTCGGCCTCGGTCCCCGTGTTGAGCGGCTGACTCTCCTTCGAGCCGTCGCGGTAGATGGCCAGCGCCTTGAGGCCGAGCCGCCAGCCCTCCATGTAGGCACCCGCTATGTCGGCCGGCGTGGTCTCCCGCGGCATGTTGACCGTCTTCGAGATCGCCCCCGAGATGAACGGCTGTGCGGCCGCCATCATCTTCACGTGCGCCTCCCAGGCGATGCTCCGCACGCCGAGCCGCGGCTTGAAGGCACAGTCGAAGACCGGCAGATGCTTGGCATCGAGCCCGGGCGCGCCCTCGATCGTGTCGTTCTTGTCGACGTAGGCGAGGATGCCCTCCACCGAAGGCTCGTCGTAGCCGAGCGTCCGCAGCGCCAGGGGCACCGTCTGGTTGACGATCTTGAGCATGCCGCCGCCGGCCAGCTGCTTGTACTTCACCAGCGCGATGTCGGGCTCGATGCCCGTGGTGTCGCAGTCCATCAGGAACGAGATCGTGCCGGTCGGCGCGAGCACGGTGGCCTGGGCGTTGCGGTAGCCGTGCTGCCGCCCGCCGGCGAGCACCTCGTCCCAGACCTTCCTGGCCGCATCGTGGAGATACCGGGGGCACGACGAGTCGATCTTCTCGACCGCGTCGCGGTGCATCTGCATCACACCGAGCATCGGCTCGCGGTTGGCGGCGAAGCCCTCGAAGGGCCCCACGGCCGCCGCGAGCTCGGCGCTCGTGCGGTTGGCGGCGCCGTGGAGGATCGCCGTGAGCGCCCCACAGAGGCCGCGGCCGGCGTCACTGTCGTAGGCCAGGCCGTCGGCCATCAGCAGGCTGCCGAGGTTCGAATAGCCCAGGCCCAGCGGCCTGTAGAGATGGCTGTTGCGGGCGATCCGGGACGTCGGGTAGCTCGCGTGGTCGACGAGGATTTCCTGGGCGATGAAGAAGATCCGGCAGGCCGCCGCAAACCGCTCCACGTCGAAGTGGCCGTCGGGCTTGCGGAACTTCATGAGGTTGATGCTCGCGAGGTTGCAGGCCGTGTCGTCAAGGAACATGTACTCCGAGCAGGGATTGCTCGCGTTGATCCGGCCGGAGTTGGGGCAGGTGTGCCAGCGGTTGATCGTGGTGTCGTACTGCACCCCGGGATCGCCGCACTGCCAGGCACACTCGGCCATGCGGTTCATGACCTCGCGGGCCTTATAGGCCGGGCCGGCCTTCGCCGGATCGGTGACCCAGCGCGTCGTCCAGGTGTCGTCACGGTCGGCGGCCTCCATGAAGTCGTCGGTGACGCGGACCGAGAGGTTCGCATTCTGGAAGAGGATCGAGCTGTAGGCCTCGCCGTTGAAGTTGGAGTCGTAGCCCCCCTTCTCGATGAGGATCCGGGCCTTCTTCTCCTCCTTACTCTTGCACTCGATGAACTCCATGATGTCGGGGTGCGTGACCTTGAGCGACTGCATCTTGGCAGCACGCCGCGTCTTGCCGCCGCTCTTCACCACCGCCGCCACCTGGTCGTAGACCCGCATGAAGGAGAGCGGGCCGGACGGCTTGCCACCGCCGGCGAGCTTCTCGCGCTGGCTGCGGAGCGTGGAAAGGTCGGTGCCCGTGCCGGAGCCGAACTTGAAGAGCATCGCCTCGCTCCGCGCGAGGTCCATGATGTCTTCCATGTTGTCCTTGACGCTCTGGATGAAGCAGGCGCTGCCCTGCGGATACTCGTAGGGGTTCTCCGGCACCACGACGTCGCGCTTGGCCTCGTCCCAACGCCAGTTACAGGGGGCACCCTTCACGCCGTACTGATGAAAGAGGCCGACGTTGAACCAGACCGGCGAGTTGAAGGCGCCGTGCTGGTGGACGCACAGCCAGGCGAGGTCGCGGTAGAAGTGCTCGCCGTCCTCGCGCGACTTGAAGTAGCCGTCGGCGATGCCCCAGTCGGCGATCGTGCGGGCCACGCGGTGCACGAGCTGCTTGACGGAGTGCTCGCGCTCGGGCGTGTGGATCTCACCGTAGAAGTACTTGCTCACCACGACGTTCGTGGCCAGCTGGCTCCAGGCCGCCGGAATCTCGCAGGCCGGCTGCTCGAAGAGCACCTTGCCGTCCTCCCCCTTGATCGCGGCCGTGCGCAGCTCCCACTCCGTCGTGTCGAACGGGCTGTCCACCTCGGTGGGGCAGAACGTGGGGCGAATCTCGATCGCGGTCCGACCGGTCGGCACCCCCCCCGAAGCGGCGGGAGCTGAAGCGGCCGGGGTACCGGCCAGCGTGGCGGACGCGTCGAAAGCTGCCATGGACGTGAACTCCTGAGGAATCGGGCGGGATGGGGCGGACGGATCGAGCAGGCACTCGGCGATCAATCGGACACGGAAAGTATACTTCCGTATAGTCTCACCGCAAACGAACATCGGCCCGTCAGGGGCCGCGACATGAACTCATCGGCTAGCCGAAAACGGTCGGCCGGGGCGATTTCCAGAAAGCAGGTCCTTCTGCATGCTATCGCAAGATGTTGTGGTGGCCGGTTCGAGAATCCCTTCCTGTGGGCCGGGGCGTGAATGTAGCGTGAGCGATTGGTGAGTCAAGGGACTTTCCCACACGGTGGCCGGAGGCCCACGAAACAGGCTCTTTTTGCGATGCCGTCCGTCATCGGCCCTCGTCGTCGAAAACACTCTTCCGAGGGGTTTTTGCCGGAACGGTCGCGGCCGCGGATTGGCGCTGCGAAAATGGTCGGCTCGGCCTCGAATCCCCGGGGGCCAACCGCCAACCTCGGAGCGCCGCACCATGACCACTCATTCTCCAGACGCGGCGAGCCGTATGCTCGCGGGCGTGCGCGTGCTCGCGCTCGTGGGCGACGCCTACGAGGATCTCGAGCTCTGGTATCCGAAACTGCGGCTCGAGGAGGCGGGGGCCCACGTCACCGTGGCCGGCCGAACGCCCGGCCACACATACGTCGGCAAATACGGCTATCCCTGCACGAGCGACGCCGCGATCACCGACATGGAGGCGGCCGATTTCCACGGCGTGATCCTCCCCGGTGGATGGATGCCCGACAGTCTCCGGCGGGACGAGAAGGTGAGGTCGCTTGTCCGGGAGTTCGCGGCCGATGGCAAACTCGTGGCCGCCATCTGCCACGGCGGCTGGATGGCGATCTCCGCGGGCGTGTACCGCGGCGTCCGTGTCACCGGCAGCCCCGGCATCAAGGACGACCTCGTGAACGCCGGGGCCCTGTGGGAGGACGCGGCAGTCGTCGTGGACCGCAACTTCGTCTCCAGCCGCAGGCCGGGCGATCTGCCCGTCTTCATGGCGGCGATCGTCAGGATGCTTGCCGCCACGAGCGCGGCTCAGGGCCGAGCGGGTGTAGAATAGTGGAGATGCCTCGCGCCACCGACCCTACCACCGACGCACTGCGAGCACGGATTCGTGCCGCCGGCCTGCGGTGTACTCCGGCCCGGGTGGCGGTGCTCAACCATCTCGAGCACGCCGCCGGCCCGCGAACCCACGCGGAGGTGGCGGAGGCGCTTGCCGACCTCGGAGTCGATCGCGCCACCATCTACCGCAATCTCGTGGAGCTCACGGAAGCGAAGCTCGCGTCGCGAGTCGAACTCGGCGACCACATGTGGCGGTTCGAGGTGCGACGGCCGGACCACCACGGCCGCGCCGCCGCCGATCATCCCCACTTCGTGTGCACATCGTGCGGCGAGGTGTCGTGCCTCGACGACGTCAACGTGGCGATCACCCCGCGGGGCAAGAGCCGCCAGCCCAACGCGGCCAAGCCCCGACGACCGACGCCGCGTCGCACCGTGACCGAGGTGCTGCTCAAGGGCCGCTGCGGCGACTGCCGGTAGTGCTTCAGTACCAGGCTCCCGCCCGCACCATGAGCGTGTCCGACGGCGTGAGCCACGGCTGATCGGAGAGGTAGTATTCGACCTTCCGCCCCGTGACCCAGCCTCCCTCGATCCGCCACGAGATGCCAAGCTTGCCGGGCCGCCGCTCCCAGCCCGCGAGCAGCCGGTAATCGCGGATGATGATGATCTGGTCGCGGCCCGTGTTCGACTTCATCGCCCACTGGTTGCCGCCGAACTCGGCGGCGAGGTAGAGCCAGTGGCTCGCCCGCGGCCGCTCGGCGATCCGCCACGCCAGCCGCGGCCGCGGGAAGATCAGTTCGAACCGCTTGTCGTCGGCGGGTGTCCAGAGGAGCCCGCCGGCGGGCAGGAGGTTGATGTCGTAGCGGTCGAGGTAGATGGCGCCCGCCACCACGCGCAGGTCCTTCGTCGCCTCCCAGGCACCGAACCCGTGCCCCGTGACCCGCAGCGACTGCGACGAGTCGTTGTGGAAGTCGCTGTACCACCCGGGCGAGACCGCCAGATCGACGCCGAATCGCTCGCCGACCTTCCGCAGCCAGCGGGCCTGTACGTAGCCCTCGAACAGTTCGCCCGGAATGTCGGCGCCTGCGGGCGCGGCGGTGAGCGTGCCCACGAAGCCGGGCGTGATCAGCATCGGCGAATCGACCGTGGGCGCGGGCAGGCCGAGCGTGATCGTCTTCTCGAGCGTCGTAAGGCCGAGGCCACTCGAATCGAGCTTCGGCAGTTCCGTCATCTGATAGAGCGCCTGCTGAAGCACGCCGGGTTTTGCACTCGGAGGAAGCTTGCGGCCCGCCGGCGGCTCGAACTCCTGCCGTGGCTGACCCGGCGGCGCGACGTCGTCGGGCAGGAGCGGCTCGGTGAGATCCTGCGGGTCGCCGATCGCGGCCAGGCGGATCTGCTCGAAGAACCCCTCCTCCACCGGCGGCAGCGGCTTCACCTCGTCGGTGGCGGCGGAGGGGGGCAGGGGCCGCGGCTCGGCGGCACGGCCGACAGCATGGGCCATCACGCCGGCGGCGATGATGAGCGCCGCGGCCATGAGGGGCGTTCGCAGGGGCATCTCAGTACGCCAGGCCCAGGCGGAACATGATCGTGCTCGGGAGGTCCACGATCTGCGGCGGCCCTTCGACGTAGAACAGCTGCCGGTAGAAGACGTAGCCCACCTCGAAGTTGCCCGCGATCCCGGTCCGTCCCACGGGCGTGAACTCCGTGCCGAGCGCGATGCGGATGTCGTTGTAGTCGAAGGGCGTGATCATGTTGTAGTTCGACGTGCTGCGGCGGAACGTCCACGCGCCGCCGCCGTACTCGCCCGAGACGTAGCCCCACCAGGCCCGCTGCGGGCCGGCCGAGAACTGCCACGACGCCTTGGGCGCCGGGAAGAAGATGTCGTAGCGCGATCGCTCGTTCGGGGTCCACGTGAAGCCCAGGGCCGGCAGCAGCTTCACCTGGTTGCGGTCGAGATAGATGATGCCCGCCTTGCCCTGCACGGTGGGCGTGAGCTGGAGGGTGCCGATCGCGCGGCCCATGATGCGCCAGCTGTCCCACACGAGCACGTCCCAGTTGGTGAAGATGCCGACGCGGATGCCGAGCTCCGCCCCCCACAGCGGCGAGAACTTCGGGTTCCAGGCGGTGTCAAGGAACACGTCGTAGGTGTTGGGAGGCAGGTCGGCCAGCTGCGTGGCGGAGGTCTCGGGGCCGTCCCAGAGCTGGAGTCCGAAGCCCGGCGTGATGAGCAGGGGCGCGTGGTTGATGTTGGCCGGCGAGTTGTGGAAGAAGGGCAGCGCGAACGTGGCCGTGGTGTCGAGCTCGTTGACGCCGACGTTCAGGTTGTTGCCGTCGCCCAGAAGATAGGCCCAGCTGCCCCGCGCGCCCTGGAAGACGTGCATCGTCTGCTGGAACGTCTGGCTCTGCGTGGGCCCGCCCGCGGGGAAGAGCGACGACGGTGGCGGCTGGCCGCCCGGCGGCACGAGCGACGGCGCGGCGGTCGAGTAGCCCGGGTAGCCCGGCTGGCCGCTGATCGCGGAAGGCGCCCAGGTCGAAGCGCCTCCGGGACTCGGCGGCGGAAACACCTGCCCGGCCTGCGGCGCGTACGGATCCCATGTGGGCGGCGGCGGCGAGAGCGGCGCCTGCGCGATGCGGTCGAGCGACGACGCGGCGGGTGGCGGCAGGAAC
>Ga0233425_10003025_pt1 | contig 31604 bp, 21 predicted proteins | sample Watercolumn_Towu_2_FD_181712 | JGI IMG/M metagenome (GOLD analysis project Ga0233425, IMG submission 181712) | Freshwater microbial communities from Lake Towuti, South Sulawesi, Indonesia - Watercolumn_Towuti2014_140_MG | ecosystem: Environmental > Aquatic > Freshwater > Lake | place... | reverse complement strand
CGAGGCGGCGCATCGGCCAGACGTTCTGCTTGTAGCCCAGCGCGGTCAGCAACCCTTCCCAGAGCGCCTGTTCCCATCCGGCCTGCCGCGCGCGGGCCTGGAATTGGACGGCTTTGCTCTCGAGGCGAACCCGCGCGGCTTGTTTGAGCAACTCGACCAGCCACGGACCCGGGAGCGCCCGCAGCGGGCCGGCGCACTGGCCGATCTGCGAGGCGGGCAAGTCCGGCTCGACCGCGCCGCTGAGCCAGGCCTGCAGCTCGGGAAGCGGACTGTCCAGGACGCCGTGCAAGGCGAGCGTGGGCAGATCGGTGGCGGCGCCCGCGGGGGCCTGCCAGACGACGTGGAGGCGCACATTGCGATAGGCCGGGTTCTGGTCGTGGCGATGCTGCCGCCAGCAATCGAGGGTGAGATCGAGCTCGATGTCGCCGCTGACGGCAGGCTCGCCGCCAATCTGGACGACCGCTTCGCGGAAGTCGGGTCCGGCCTCGTGATTCCAGAAGCCCGGGTGAAGAACCCTCAGGGGCCGGCCGTCCAACGAGCGCAGGCCATCGCGCAGCAGGCGTTGATGGAGCCAGATTTGCTGGAGCAACCGTTCGCCCGGCGCGGCCGGGGCTTGGGCCTCGTGCAGGGCGGACGGCGCGAATTGGGGAGCGCGCCAGCGGGCGTAAAGACTGGGCGAGAGGCAGGCCACTTGGCATTGCTTTTCTCCGGCTCGTTGCGCAATGTCAAGCTCGTGATTCCTCCGCAGGGTGCGCGGGGGCCACGACACTCGATCGCGTATGACCGTGACCATGAAAAAGTTCCTCGAACGCGCCGCGCGCAGTTGGCTGGCGGCGCTGCTGGCGGCCGCCGCCCTGGTGGCGCCAGCCCGCGGGGGCGAGCCCGACCCGCGCCGCGATGCCGCCGTCGAGGCGATCGCCCGCGTGATGCCCAGCGTGGTGAACATCGGCACCGAGACGATCGTCGAGGTGCGCGACCCCTTCGAGGGCTTGTTGCGCGAGTTCTGGGGGCCGTACTACCGCCGCCAGCCGCAGGAGGCCCAGTACAGCCTGGGCTCGGGCGTGATCATCGACGAGGCCGGCTACGTGCTGACCAATGACCACGTGGTGCGCCGCGCCAGCCGCATCTGGGTGAAGCTCTCCGAGGAAAGCGGCGGCAAGGAATACGAGGCCGAGCGGGTGGCGGGCACGACCCGCAGCGACGTGGCGCTGTTGCGGCTGCTGGCCAAGCCGGGCGAGCGCTTCAAGGCGGTGCGTTTTGCGGCGGACGATGATCTGCTGCTGGGCGAGACCGTGCTGGCGTTGGGCAATCCGTTCGGGCTGGGCGGCTCGGTGAGCCGCGGCATTCTCAGCTCGAAGAGCCGGCGGCCGGCGGTCGAGAACGCCCCGATGGGCCTCGAGGATTGGCTGCAAACGGACGCCGCGATCAACCCGGGCAACAGCGGCGGGCCGCTGGTGAACGTGCGCGGTGAACTGATCGGCATTAGCGTGGCGGTCTATCGCGAGGGCCAGGGGATCGGCTTTGCCATCCCGATCAAACGCGTGACCGAAGGGCTTTCGGAAATCTTCTCCCCCGAACGCGCCCAACTCTGGCTGGGCGCCCGCATCCGCCCCGGCGGGGGCACGCTGATCGTGTCGGCGGTCGAGGCGGGAAGCCCGGCGGAGCGCGCGGGGTTGCGGGTGGGGGACATAGTGACCAGTGTCAATGGCAAAAGCCCGCAGGGCTACATCGAGTTCATCCAGGCGCTCAACGCGGCGGGCGACCGGCAGGACGTGGCCCTGGCAGTGCAGCGCGGCGGGGTGCGCCAGGCGGTCACGCTCCGGTTGATGCGCGAGGGCGCGGTCTTCAACGCGGGGCTGATCCGGCAGAAACTGGGCTTGAGCGCGCAGGAGATCACGCCGGACCTGGCGGAGCGGATGGGCCTGCTCACCAACGAGGGCCTGTTGGTGTCGGGCGTGGACGCGGACGGTCCGGCCAAGAGCGCGGGCCTCCAGCGCGGGCACATCCTCCTGGGCATCCAGGGTCAACCGGCGGAAAACATCGTCACCGCGGCAAAAATCTTGTATGCCAGGAAGAAAGGCGAGAAAGTTGCCTTGGACGTCCTGGTGCGGCGCCAGCGCGGAGTCCGCGTCTTCGCGGAGCGATGGGGCATCGAACTCGCGGTGCGGTAAGCCGATGGCCGATGATTCGCGATGGACGACGGGTGCATGATCGAAGTCCAGCAGTTGACGAAGCGGTATGGACGCCACGCCGCGGTCGATAACGTTTCGTTCACGGTCGCGCGGGGAGAGATCGTAGGATTGCTGGGGCCGAACGGCGCCGGCAAGAGCACGATCATGCGCGTGCTGGCCTGCTACCTGCCGGCCCACTCGGGGAGCGTGCGCGTGGGTGGCTGGGACGTCTTTGGCCAGGCCGACGAGGTCCGCCGCCGCATCGGTTACATGCCCGAGAACAACCCCTTGCACCTGGACCTGCGGGTGCGGGAGTACCTCAAGTTTCGCGCGCGCCTCAAGGGGCTGGGGGTCGCGGCCAGCCGCGACCGGGTGGATGCGGTGACCGAGCAGTGCGGGTTGACAGAAGTGGGCCGGCGGATCATCGGCACGCTCTCGAAAGGCTACCGGCAGCGCGTGGGCCTGGCCGACGCCCTGGTGCACGAACCCGAGCTCATCATCCTGGACGAACCCACCATCGGGCTGGACCCACACCAACTGCGCGCCGTGCGCCAGCTCATCAAGGAGTTGAGTCCCCGGCACACGGTGTTGATCTCGTCGCACATCCTCCACGAGGTCGAGATGACCTGCCAGCGGGTGTTGATCCTGTTGCAGGGCCGCATCCTGGCGGCCGACACCACCGAGCGGCTGCAACAGAGCATGAGCTCCGCCAGCCAGGTGGTGGCCGAAATCGCCGCCCCGTTGGACGAACTCCGCGTGTCGTGGGAAACAATGGAGGGCATCGCGCATTTCGACGTGTCCGCCGCCGATGGCGAGTATTTCCGCTGCGCCCTCACGCCGCAACCGGGCGCGGACCTGCGCGCGGCGGTCTTCGCGCTGGTGCAGGCGCGGGGTTGGAAGCTGCGCGAGTTGACGCGCAGCCGGCACACACTCGAGGACGTCTTCCTGCACATCACGCGCGGTGATCGGGAGGAGGAGGCGCCCTGATGCGCGTGTTCGCCACGCTGGTGCGCCGGGAGCTGGGCGGCTTCTTTTTCTCGCTGACCGGCTACGTGATCATTGCGGGGGTGTTGCTGCTGCTGGGGGTGAGTTTCGTGGCGCTGTTGGAAAGCTGCAATGGGGGCACGGTGGCGGGGCCGTTGACGGAGATGTTCTACAGCACGATGTATTTCTGGCTGATCCTGCTGGTGGCAACGCCGGTGATGACCATGCGGCTCTTCGCGCTCGAGAAGTTCTCCGGCACGTTCGAGACCCTGATGACCACGCCGGTGCGCGACCTCGAGGTGGTGCTGGCGAAGTTCCTGGGCGCGCTGATGTTCTATGTGGTGACGTGGCTGCCGTTGCTGGCGTGCCTGCACGTGGTGCGCCGCTACACGGGGCCGCCGGCGGGCTTCGATTGGTGGCCGGTGGGCAGCACGTTCCTGGGCATCCTGTTGCTGGGCTGCCTGTATGTGGCCATGGGCTGCTTTGCGTCGGCGCTGACGCGCAGCCAGATCATCGCCGCCATGGTGAGCCTGGCGCTGGGGCTCTCGTTGTTTGTGTTGAGTTTTCTGCGCTTCAGCCTCAACGCGAGCGCGGGCTGGGCCGCGCAGGCCCTGACTTATCTGTCGATCATCGATCACATGGAGGACTTCACCCGTGGGGTGGTGGACACGCGCCACGTGACCTTCTACCTCACCTTCACGGTGCTGTTCCTGTTCCTGACGTTGAAGGCGGTCGAGAGCCGCCGCTGGAAGTAGCATGGACGACGGCCCCGCCCAGCCCCAGAGTTTCTCGGCGCTCCGACGCCTGGGCATCGGGCTCAACGTGCTCGTCTCGGTGGCGGCGCTGGCCGCCTCGATGGTCATGATCAACTACCTGGCGGCGCGCCATTTCACCCGGTTCCAATGGACGCGCGACGCCCGTTATCAACTCTCGCCCCAAACCCAGCGGGTCCTCGATTCGGTGACCAACTCGATCCGCGCCATCATCCTCTACGACCGCGAGGAACCGCTCTTTGGGCAAGTGTTCGGCCTCCTGCGGGAATACAGCTTCGCCTGTCCACGGGTGATGGTCGAGCACATCGACTACAAGCGGGACCTCGCGCGCGCGGGGCTGGTGATCGCGCGGCATCAGCTTCCGGCGCTGGACAAGGACATGGTGATCTTCGAGGCGCCGGGGCGGGCCGCCCGGATCGTGCGCGCCACCGAGCTCTCCGAATACGACCTGAACGGCGCCCTCAGCGGCGAGAAGGGCATCCGCCGCGTCGCGTTCAAAGGCGAAGCGCGATTCACCGAGGCGATCGCCAGTCTGCTCGACTCGAGGCCGCCCGTGGCCTACTTCCTTCAGGGCCATGGTGAACACGACCCCGCGGGGGATGACCGGCAAAGCGGTTACGCGCGCTTCACCAAGCTGCTCGAACAGAAGAACGTGACGCTCACGCCCCTGCGCCTGCTGGGCGACACCCAGATGCCCGAGGACTGCCAACTGCTTATCGTCGCTGGGCCGCAGGAGCACAAGTTTGACCCGGGCGAGATGGAAAAGATCAACAAATACCTCAACCAGGGCGGCCGGCTCCTGGCGTTGCTGAGCTACTTGCGCTCGCGTCATGCCACCACCGGGTTCGAGCGGCTGCTGGCCAACTGGGGCGTGACGGTGGGTGAGGACTACGCCTTCGACAAGCAGGACTCGGTGCGTGGTTTTGATGTGGTCTGCACCAACTACAGCCCGCACCCGGTGGTGAAACCACTCCAGGACGCCGGCCTGCAGCTCTACCTGCTCTGGGCTCGATCCGTCTGGCCGCCCCAAAGCGCCCAGCAAAGCCCGGATGCCCCCAAGGTCCAAACCCTCCTTTCGACCAGCGCGGCGGGCTGGACGGCCAGCGACCTCTCGGCGGATGGCGTTCCGAAGGTGAATCCGCGCCGGGACCGGCAGGGTGTCATCCCGTTGGCTGTCGCCGTCGAGAAAGGCAGCATCCAGGGCTTGAGCGCGGACCGCGGCTCGACGCGAATGGTGGTAGTGGGCGAGTCCATGTTCCTGGGCAACGAGACGATCGTAAAGGTGGCCAACACCGATTTCGCCACGCTGGCGGTCAACTGGCTGCTCGACCGCCCGCAGTATCTTAAAGGCATCGCTCCGCGACCGGTCGAGGAGTACACCGTCACCCTCAGCCGCGCGGAGATGGCCCGCATTCGGTGGTTGTTGCTCGGGGCGTTGCCGGGCGGGGTGTTGGTGCTTGGGTTTCTGGTCTGGATGCGGCGGCGCGCCTGAGGCATGAACACGCGCACGACACAATGCCTGGTGGCACTGGCGCTGGCCCTGTTCGCGTTCATCTACTTCTATGAGCGGGGCGAGCCGGATACCAGCCAGCGGGCCGAGCGCGCCGGACGCGTCTTCCCTGACGTGCAAAGCGCCGAAGTGACCGGCCTGACGGTGTCGCGCGCCGGGTTCTTCGTCCGGTTGGACCGGCAGACCGACCAATGGCGCTACGTCGCGCCCGTGCGTTACCCCGCGCAATCCGAGGGGATCGAGCGGCTGCTCAACGCGATTCTCGAGCTTCGCCAAATGGGCTCGATCTCGGCACAGGAGGTCCTGGCGCAGACCAACGGCCTGGGGGCGTTCGGACTGAACCCGCCCGAGGCAACGCTCGAGATCATCGAGCGGCTTACCAACCGCTGGGAGCTGCGCCTGGGCCGCCAGCCGTGGCTGGGCCGCCCGGAGGTCTATGCGCAGCTTGTGGGCCGCGATGGCGTGCTGGTGGTCAACGCGGACCTCGTCAAAGCCCTGCCTGCTGGCGGCGATGACTGGCGCGATCGCTCGCTGTTGCCGGTGGCCGGCGTCGAGTTCAACCGCTTCGAGGTGCGCACCCGCACCAACAGCATCGAAGTCGTGCGCAACGCCACGAATCGCTGGCAGATGACCAAGCCGCTGCTGACCCGCGCCAACACCAGCCGGCTGGAGTTCCTGCTGCAACTGCTCCAGATGGCCCGCATCGAGCGGTTCATCACCGACGATCCCCGCGCCGACCTCGAGCCCTACGGCCTGCTTCCCCCGGAGCGCGAGCTCGTCTTCGGCCTGGGCACCAACGACGTGCTGGCTCTCCAACTGGGCCGCAGCCCCACCAACAACCCCGCCCAGGTTTTTGTCCGCCGGCTCAGCCATAGCAACGTAGTCCTGGTGGCCCGCTCCGTGGCCGAACCCTGGCTGGCCGGTTTCCGCGAGTTTTGCGACCGCCGGCTGATGGTATTCAAACCGGAGGCGGTGGATCGCCTCGAGGCGCGCGCGGATGAACCGTTCGCGGTCGAACGCGAGCCTGCGGGCGAATGGCGGATCGTCGAACCGTTCGTGGGCTCCGCGGACCGCGTGCTCATGGTGGAGTTCCTGGCAGAGCTGGCGGGGTTGGAGTTCTTGGAGTTCGAGAAGGAAGTGGTGACCGACTTTGCGGCTTACGGGCTGACCACCCCGCGCCGGCAATACGTCCTCAGGAGCAATCTCACCAACGCGCCGGCCGGTCCCACCAACCAGGTCCTGGCGAGGGTGGATTTCGGCAATCCCACGGGCTACAAGTTCTTCGCCCGCCGCTCGCTCGAGAACTCCGTCGTCACGGCCCTGATGTCCGAGCGGCTGCCGCGCGCTGCCTGGCAGTTGCGCGACCGCCGGATCTGGAATGTCCCCACCAACCAGATTGCCGCCATCACGATCCAGCAGCAGGGCGGGACGAACAAACTGGTGCGGCTCGGGCCGGTGCGGTGGGCGCCCGCGCCGGGCTCGACCGGCCCGGCCAACTCGTTCAGTCTCGAGGAGGCCGCGCATCGACTCGGACATCTGCGCGCCGAGGTCTGGGTGGCGCGCGGCGAGGACCAACTGGCCCGGCACGGGTTCCTGATCGCGGACCACCGTGTCACCCTCGAGCTCGCCGAGGGAGCCAAACCGGCGTCCCTCACATTGCGGTTCGGCCGGAAATCGGCGGCCGGCCGCTTGTACGGCGCGGTGGAACTGCCCGGCCAGCCGGGGCCGGTCATCTTCGAGTGTCCCTCCGGGGTCGAGGATTTCGTCGAGCGCGATCTGACGCTGCCTGGGACCGCGCCAGGTGGCCGCCGCTAAGATGGCCGCCGATCGGCAGCGGTTCTGGCAGCGCATGCGCCGGCTGCTGCGCTGGTGCCGGGTGAGCCTCCTGGCGCTCGTGCTCACGGGCCTGGTGCTGCTGATCTATCTCAACCAGGCGGGCCTGCCTGAGTTCCTGAAAGTGCGGCTGCAAACCGCGCTGGCGGCGCGCGGGGTGGACGTTCAGTTCGAGCGCCTCTACCTGAGCGCGCGGTTCGAGATCGTGGCGGAGGCGGTCGCCCTGGGCCAGGCGGCTAAGGCAGGCGGACCGCAAGTCCACATCGGCGAGGTGGCTTTGCAGCCGGACTACCGCGCGCTGGTGCGTGGCGCGGTTCAAGTCAACGGGCTCACCGTACGCCGGGGCCGGCTCGTCTGGCCGTTGCAGGAGACCAACCAGCCGCCCGTGCAACTCTTCCTCGAGGACATCGCCACCGAGCTGCGGTTCCTGCCACGGGACCGATGGGAGCTGCAGACGCTCGAAGCCCGCTTGCTCGGCGCCAAACTGCATCTCACCGGGACCGTCACCAACGCGACGGCCCTGCGCGAGCTGCGCCTGGCTGGCGGCGGCCGCCCGCAGGCCGGAGCGGCCTGGCGGGCACAGGCGCGCCAGGCGCTCGAGGTCTGTCAACGCCTGCGCTTCATCAGCCCGCCGGACCTAAGCCTGACCTTCGCCGGAGACGCGCGCGAGCCCGCCACCTTCACGGCCGAGCTGCGTTGCCGGGCGGCCGGCGCCCAGACACCCTGGGGCACGCTCCAGAACTTCGCGCTCGAGACCCGGCTCAACCAACCGCTGGTCACCAACGGCTGGTTCCACACCGCGATTCGGCTCGAGGTCGAAGAGGCCGATACCCCGTGGGTACGGCTGCGCCAGGGGCGCTGGACGGCGCACGTGGCTCAACCCGCCACCAATGCCCTGCCCAGCGGGGTCTCGTGGGAACTCGTCGCACGCGAGGCCATCACACCGCGTGTTTCCTGGCAAAGCGCCGACCTCACCGCCCACAGCGCCCTGCTCCCGGGCGGGCCTCTCCGGTGGCGAACCGGCTTCGTGCTCGCCGCTGGTGACGTCCACAGCGAGTGGGTCGAGGCGCGCACCAACCGGCTGGAGGGTTGGTTCGTGCATTCCCCGACGAACCTGGTGCCGCTCGAGGCTGAGACAACACTCGCGCTCGGCCAGGTTCGCTCACGTTGGGGCGAAACCGCCTCGGCGAAACTCTCCGCCCGCCTGAGCCCGGCCGTGCCCTCCGCGCCGCGGCCCGAGGCCGCCTGGGGGTGGTGGACGAACCTCGCCCCGTACGCACTATCCGCCCAGGTCGAACTGGCGCCATTCTCTTCGCCCAAGCTGAGCCTGGACAGCCTCCGTGGAACCGTGGTCTGGGCGCCCGCTCACTGCGCCATCACGAACCTAGTGGCGAAGCTCTATGGCGGCCACTGGGACATCCCCGGCCTGAGCTTGGACGTGGGGACGCGCGAACTGACCGCGCTTTCACTGCTCGCCTTCGACGTGCGGAAACTCGGCCCTTTGTTCGGCACAAACGCCGTGGCCGAGCTGGCGCAACTCTCCCTGGCACGGCCGCCCACCGCCAGTCTGCGGGCGAGCCTCGTCCTGCCCCCCTGGACGAACGCGCCCACCAATTGGCCCGCCGCGATCCTGCCCGCCCTGAAACTCAGCGGCCAGGTCTCGGCCGGGGCGCTGGCCTACCGGGAGTTCCCGGTCGCCGCGTTGCAGGCGGCCTTTACTTGCGGGGATTCGGTCTGGCGCGTCGCCCCCCTGCGTGTCACGCGGCCCGAGGGCGGCGCGGAACTCACGGCCGAAGTGGACCTCGAGAAACGTACCTGCCACGGGCGGCTGCAAAGCCGACTCGACCCGGAGGCGGTGCGTCCCTTGCTCGGCGCGGGGGCGCAGCCCGCGTTCGGCCTGTTCGCATTCGGTGCTCCGCCGCTCATCGACGCCGAGTTCTGGACGCCCTGGCTCGAGCCGTCCCGAACCGCCGTTTCCGCGCGCGTCGTGGCCACGAACTTCAATTTCCGCGGCGAGACCTGCGATTTCTTCCAGGCCTGGGTCCAGTTCACCAACCAGTTCCTGGTGGCCACGAACGTGCGCGTCACGCATGGCGATGAATGGGTCCAGGCGCCCGCCGTGGGCATGAATCTGACGAACTATTGGGTCTTCCTGACCAACGCGCAAAGCCGCATGGACCCGATGCGCGTCGGGCGGGTCATCAGCCGCGAGGTCAGCGACACCATTCGCCCCTACCAGTTCCTTGCCCCGCCGGAGGCGCGGGTGAACGGGCGGGTGCCTGCCAAGGGCACCACGGAAGCGGCCGATATGACTTTCGAATTGGCCGGCGGACCGTTCCATTATTGGCGATTCCGGCTGCCGCAGGTCCGCGGTCTCGTGCACTGGCAGGGGAACTTCGTGACCGTCACCAACCTCGAAGCCCCATTTTACCAGGGGCGTCTCGTGGGGGACTTGACGGGGGACTTTGCCAAAGTCCCGGGCGGCCGGCTTCGTTTTCACATGCTGGCGCAGGACGCCGACCTCCACTTGCTGCTGGGCGATCTCACGCCGCCGACCAACCGGCTCGAAGGCATCGTGAGCACCGACTTGATCATCACGCGCGCCGACGCCGCGGACTGGAAAAGCTGGCAGGGTTATGGCCGCGCCACCATGCGCGACGGGCTCCTATGGGACCTCCCGCTCTTTGGAGTGTTTTCACCCGTGCTCAACAGCATCGCCCCGGGGATGGGCAGCAGTCGCGCCAAGGCCGCCAAGGCCACTTACACCATTATCGATAGCATCATCCATACGCCCGACCTCGAGATCACCTCGCCGCCGATCCGGCTGCGCTACCGGGGCACCGTTGACTTCGATGGCAACGTGGGCGCGCGCGTCGAGGCCGTGGTGTTCCGCGGCACGCCGCTGATCGGTCCGCTGATCAGCTTCGCGTTCTCGCCTCTCACCAAGCTGTTCGAATACAAAGTCACGGGCACCCTCGCCGAGCCGAAGAGCGAACCGCTCTACATCCCCAAGTTCCTCGATTCGCTCCTGCACCCGTTTCGCACGCTGAAGGGCCTGCTCCAGGGCGGCTCGAATCCCCCCCCCCCGAATCGCCCGCCCCAGCCCTCGGCACGGTGACCCGGGGCGGCTCGTCCCGCTCTTGGGTCATTCATGTGCGTTGGGCGAACCCAACCGGATGCAGCCGAAGCCGCCTGGGCGTGCCGCAGACTTCCAAGTCGACTTCCAAGTCTGCTGATTGATCCTGTCCTCATCTCTGGCCACGGCTTCATCGCGCGCCTGCGGGTCAATTTGACAAACGACAGTCCGATCACTTGGTCCTGGCAGTTCCCCATTCGGCCAGGAGCAGCTCGCTCGCCCGGGGCTTGACCAGGTCGAACGTGGCCCAGCGCCCGTCGGGCGACCACCACGGATAATCGATGAGCTTGGCCTCCGGGGGCTTCGCATACACATTGGTCCCCTCCCGGGACGTGAGCGAAAGCACCCAAATGTCCGTGTGGGGGAAGTTCAAGTCCATGAGATGTTTGTGATCGGGCGCGAAGGAGCCATGCCCCCCGACGTGTTCCACGGGGTTGAGCGTGTTAAGCTTCTCCATCCTCCCATCCGCCACGAAAATCCGGTAGTAATCGAAGAAGTCATAGCGGCTCGGATCAACCTGAACCTGGCCAAGCAGCGACTCATTGTCATACCAGGGATGGAAATGAATGAGGAAGGTCCCCTTGACCAGGCGGCGCTGGCCGCTCCCGTCGGCGTTCATGACAAACAGTTCCCCCTTTCCACCCCGGTCCGAGACGAAGATGATCCGCTTTCCATCCGGCGAGAAAAACGGATTGACATCGAGGCCGGGACTGTGGGTCAACCGAACCGGCGTGCTGTTGGCGTTGGTGCTGACGACGTAGATCTCCGCGTCCCCGCTCCGGGACGACCAGAAGGCCAGCTTTTGCAGGTCGCCCGACCACGTCGCCTGGTAATCGCCACCCGCCCCGGAAGTAACGCGTGTCACGCTGTTGTCCTTCTGGCGCCAGATATAGATGTTCATGTCGCCATCGCGGTCCGAGTTAAACGCCATCATCGGCTGATCCGCACTGGGCGCCCAGGACGCACGGCTGTCTTCCCGGTTCGAGTTGAACGGCATCGGCTCGGCGGGCGGCCCGTTCGTCCGGCCCGTCTTCGGATCGATCGAGACGCGATAGACGTCCGCGTTCTGGCTCGAGACGCTGAAAACCATCCTCCGGCCATCGGGCGAGAACGCCGGCTCGGCATCGCTCCCGCCACCGACCGTGACGGCCTCCGGTTCACCGGCCGCGGTGTTGGTGCTGGTGACCGGCAGACGCCAGATGTTTTGGCCGGAACCGCGGTACATTGAGAAATAGACGTAGTTGCCGCCGGGATGCCAGGTGGGATTGAAGCTGGGCCGGGTCCGCACCAGCGTCATCAGGTGATTCGTGGTGACGACCGCGATGTCATGTTTGTCCTCCTTGAGCGAAAATCGGCGAAAGACCACTTTCCTTCCGTCCGCGGAGACGCGCGGTTCCGCATGGAGCCAATGGTTTTCGTCCTCGCTTAACTGCACCATCCGCCCACCTCGGAGATCGCTCTTCCAGATCCGGTCCTCGCGCCCAAAGAACAGCTCTTGCCCCTTGGGAGCGATGGTGGGGCCCACGGCGTTCAGAAGGACGATTTCCGCCTCGCCCCTCGCCAGGTCGTGACGGACAACATTCGCGACGAGACCCGAGTAACTCCCCCCTTTCACTTCACCGATGGTGAGATGGCCCCCTTCCTTCAGACTGCGCGCATAGTACATGGTGTTTGTATCGGGCCCCCAAGCGGGTTGGATGTGATCGTAATCGTCCCGGGTCAACTGGGTGACCGAGGAGGATCCAACCTCGCGGATGAAAATCTGTTTGAACTTCCCCTCCGTTGCGACAAATGCGATGTGCCGCCCGTCGGGTGCGAAGGCCGGCATCTCCTCGAGTCGGTCGGTCGTGGTCAGCCGCGTCAGCGTAGGGATCGCCGAGGAGACGTCGGCGCGGTCCCCGGAGCCGCTCCGAGTGTCTCCCGGCCTCGGTCCCGTCACCAATCGCCAGACGAAGAAGGAGACCAGCGCCAAACTCGTTAAACCCGCCAGGGCCAGGGCGGGGCCAAGCCGCCCTGGACGAGCCGCTGGTGGCTTTGCCACGCCAGTCAACGGCGCGGCCGTTCGTTGGAGGGTCTTCGTTTCCTCCTGCAACCCCTTCAATTCGTTGCGAACATCGAGCGCCGATTGATACCGTTCGGATGGGTCCTTCTGCAGGCAATGCCGGACGATCCTCCCCAGGTGCTCCGGCAATTCCGGTTTGAGTTCGGTCAACACCGGCGGCTGGTCGCGCAAGACCGATGACATGATCGCGGCGGCGGTGTCCCCTTGGAACGGACGCTGGCCTGTGGCCATCTCGCAGAGCAGCACGCCCAGGGAGAAAATATCCGTGCGCTGGTCCACGTTGCGCCCCTCGATCTGCTCGGGCGACATGTAGGCCGGCGTGCCGAGGATCTGGCCCTGCACGGTGACCTGAAGCCGGGTGGCCGCATCAGCCGCCGCCGCATCCGTTTCCGGCTCCAAAAGCTTGGCCAGCCCGAAGTCGATCATCTTGACCAACCCCTGGTCGTTCACCATCACGTTCGACGGCTTGAGATCGCGGTGTCCGATCCCTTTCTGATGAGCCGAAGCCAGTGCGTCGGCCATCTGAATCGAATACGCGAACAGCTTTTCCAGAGGAAGACCGCCCCGGGGAATCAACTCGTTCAGCGCCCGGCCTTCCACCCGCTCCATGGTGATAAAATGATGGCCGCCCGCCTCCTCAACTGAATAGATGGTGACGATGTTCGGGTGGTTGAGCGCGGCGAGCGAGCGCGCTTCACGTTTGAAACGCTCGAGCACTTCCGGTTTCGACGCGGGCCCGGCCGGCAACACCTTGAGCGCCACCCGACGCCCCAGTTGGGTATCGTCCGCGTCATAGACCTCACCCATGCCACCCGCGCCGAGTTTCGCCAGGATCCGGTAGTGCGAGAGTGATTGGCCGATCATGGTGGCGTTGTCGAGTTAACAAACCCATCTTCAGGCTGCCGTAAGAAAGAGTCAAGGAGGCTCCCGGCGCGGGGAAGACCGGTATGCCTCAACTCGGCGTGGACCGTCAGGTTGCGAGCGATGGCCAGCATAGCCAGGATCGCGCGGGCTAATCCGATCGGCCGCCGCGCCGCTGTCGTTCGAGGATGAGTTGCAGTTCCGCCAACACTTCCAGATCCTTGCTCCGGCCCGCCGCTCGTTTCAGCTCGATCAGCTTGCCGAGCTTTACGATCCGGAAGCGGCGCCCAAAGGCCGAGACTTCGTGGGAATGCGGCAGCAACTCGTCGTACGTTCCGCCACCGGCGACTTCGCCGAGCAGATCGAGGTCGCCCAGGTCAGTGTCGAGTGTGAGGTTGAGCCCGTTCCGAACCGTGCCCAGGTCCCAGCGAAACGGCAAGCCAGGGGGCGCCCCGCGAAGATAGGGGCGATGGGGGCCGAGACAGTCCACCAGCCGGTGCATATTCTCGCGGGTCCGCCGGTAAAGGACATCCAAATCAACCGTGGTCCGCGGAGAGCCATGAAGGGTCGCGGCCACGCCGCCGACGACAATGAACTCGACGCCACCGTCGGTGAGCATGGCGATGGCCTTGTCGAAGTCGGTGATCATTCCTTCGCGGAGAGCGCCTCGACCACGGGACGGAACTTGCGGATGAACTCCGCGTTGTTGACCAACAATTGCGCCCGCTCCGCCACGGTCATCCGCAGCGTGCGATCCAGCAACGTAACGTCCACGTCCTTTTTGTAAGCCTCGATCACCGGGTCGAAGAACATCGGGTCGAACGGCTCGGCGTCGTCCAGCGCTCCGGCCGCTTGTTCGACCGCGCGATTTTGGTCGCTCGTACTCACGCGAGAATTCTAATCCACGTCATAGCCGCTGGAACGGCGTGCTTTCTTGCGTGGTGTGCTATTCCAACGGCACACTTTGACAATCCGCTGCGAGCTGCGGTTTAGTTCCACCCCCACCCACGCTGGACTCTGCCACTGCTCGGCGACTCGTGCGTATCCCGCTTCTTCCAGCACGTCCACCAGGGAGTGCTGTTCCGCCGCGGTGTCGATAAAACGCTTTACCGTCTCATCTAATGCCCGTCGCGCGGCTTCCGGCGTGGGGCCCGAACTCGCCACATCCAACGGCATGGCGTGCGCGATGAATTGATTCCCCTCTTTCCAGATATGCACCGTGAAGTCGATCTGCATGGCCGGAAGTTACCTCGGTCACGCAACGGAAACAAGCCGCCCGGTTGACTTCCGGCTTGCGACCGCTCCGAAACTCATAGCGACGTTCAGCCCGAAACTCGAAAAAGCAAACCTCGGCGCCGTGGGATGAAGTCAGTTGACTTCTACCGGGAACGTGGAGGGGATCGGCTTGCCAAACGCTTCAAGGAGCAGGTTGAAGCCGCGTTCAAAGCGATCCAGGCCAACCCGGAGCGGTTCCGCCCAGCCGCAGACCTCGCAGGCGCACAGAAGTTCTGCCTGAAGCACTTCCCTTTGCTCTCCTGTACATCCGGCGGCCCGACCATATCTGGATTGTCGCGGTTGCCCACGGAAGCCGGAAACCGGGTTATTGGATGCATCGTTTCACCTGAGTGAATTCAACGCCCCAGAGCCTCGAGCCGTCTCAGTGAGAGCACATCTCCGCCGCGCAGATAGAAACGCGTGATCTGTTCGCGGAACTGGCGGTAGAGCGCGGGGTCGGCCGCGAATCCCGCGGGGGGGGACGAATGGACGCGAGGGACCGAGGCGGGTCCCCAAATGCCTCCGCATCGGCGCGAAAAGGGCACCATCTGAATCGGGCCTTTGAGGGACTTTAGCTAGAGCCTCGGCACGGTGCGGCGAATGTCCTCCAGCAGGGCGCGCGTGCCGTGCCGCTCGCACCAGCCTTCGATGTAAGGCCAGTCGAGTTTGTCGCCCTGCACACCGATGACGGCCCGGACATCGTCCTGATCGCGGCTCCGCGCCCAGCGAACCTTCATGATGATCACATCCTCCGCCGTCGGCAGCCAGATTTGCCGCCCGTAGGCCTGGACCGCCACCCGTCGTTGGAATCGAGCCTGGTCGTGCGGATCATTCGAGAGCAGGAACAGCTCGACTTTGAAGCGACTGCTCGTGTGCTGGATCAACTGCCGATATGTGCCGGTGTTTGTCTCGAACGAAAGTTGCGGATCGGCCTCGAAGTCCGCTCCCAACTGCGCCATGAAATCGCTGCCCACCCCGCCACGGAGTTCCACCACGAAATCCGCGTCCTTTGTCGAGCGGGGAATCCCGTAGTAGTTGCTCGAAAACGAGTCGGCCAGAAGATAGGCGACGCCCGACGCCGCAAGCGCATCAGCCACCCGCACCATCAAGCTGGCCTCCGGAGTCAAGCACGCTCCTCGAGTTTGCGTTGCAGCTCCAACCGTTGCTCGAGGATGCGCCGCCGCTCGGCCTCATCCGCCTCGGGAAACTGATTTCGGATCCCTGCCATTGTAATGGAGCAAGCGTAAGCAAAAAGTTCCTCGCCCAGCAGGAGCTTCTGTTCCGGCGGCATCGCGCGCGCCTCGCGAAGTTCCTCGCGATACAACTCATCGATCAGCCGCTGTGTCTCCGGCGGCGGCGTATAGGGCGGGGCTTGTTCCCGCGGCGCGCCAGGCTTGTGATCCGGTGTCATGGGTCCATTGCAGCAGGCCAACGCCTCCTCCGCAAGCGCGAGCCGCCGGCTTGCGCTGTTAGAACCCGCTAGGCCAAACCTCGACCACCATCGACTTCCGCACTTCGCTCCGATTCGCTCGGCCGGCGGGGGCTTTAAAGGGTGGCTTGGCATGCGGCTGATCCCGGCTGATGGCTGATCGGCCACGACCGTCTGGCCAATCTGGCCAACTCTGGCTCGCCACTCAGGCAGCCGGGAACTGCACGATGAACGTCGCCCCGCTTCCAAGTTCACTCTCACACCAGACTTTGCCGTTCATCGCCTCCACCATCTTCTTCACGATGGACAAGCCCAGGCCAGTCGAGTGTTCGCCACCGGTGGGCTTGGCGCTCAAGCGCGCGAACTTCCCAAACAACTTCTTCTGATCCTCCGCGCTCAGACCGGGGCCTTCGTCCTGTACTTCGCAGCGTGTTCCCTCCGGCAAGCGGCGCAGACGCACGAAAATGTTCTTCCCGGTCGGGGAGTACTTGACGGCGTTGGAGACGAGGTTCTCGATGACTTGCGTGAGCACGGTGGCATCGGCTCGCACCGGAGCGGGCCCGGCTTCATTCTGCCAGTGGAGGGTCTGCTGTTTGGCCACGGCACGCGGGCGCTGGGTCTCGAGGACGGCGGCCACGGTTGCGGCCAGATCGATCGGCGCCAAATTCAATTTCATTTCCCCGCGCTCGATGCGATTGGCATCGAGAAGATTCTGCACCATCTCCCCCATGCGCCTGGACGTGTCCTGGATGCGGCTGGCGCAGTCGTTCACTTCTTTGACCGACTTGGCCAAGGCCTCCCGCGAGGAATCCAGGAGTGTTCCTCCCTCCTCCAAAATGATCTCCGCGTAACCGGTGATGGCTCCGAGTGGGTTTCTCAAATCGTGCGCGGCGATGCCCATGAATTCATTCTTCTCCTCGTTCATTTCCCGCAAGCGTTCACGCGCATGCTTGAGCTCGAGGTGTGTTCGCACGCGCGCCAGCAACTCGGGAGCATTGAACGGCTTGGTGATGTAATCCACAGCTCCGGCCTCGAAGCCCCTCACCAGGTGTTCCATCTCGTTGCTGGCGGTCAGGAAAATGACCGGAATGGCCTGCGTCAACGGGTCACTTTTCAAGCGCCGGCACACTTCCAATCCGTCCATCTCCGGCATCATCAGGTCGAGCAGGATCAGGTCGGGCAGTTGGTGCCGCACCCCTTCGAGTGCCTGGGCGCCGCTCGTCGCGGCCATGAGTTCATGGCCGTCGCTCCGCAACATGGCGCCCACCACTTGCAGATTCTTGGGGATGTCATCTACGACGAGCACGCGTGAACGGGCGGGCGAAAGAGCTGGGTTCATGGCAATGACGCGATCACGTCCGGAAAGCGCTGCAAGGTCTGTGGCAGCCGGCTGAAATCGAATTCCTGCACTTGCTGCTCGAGCGCTTCGGCGTAGGAGCAGAGGGACGGCCATTGACCTTCCTCAGCGCATCGGCGAAGTCCCCGCGCAAAGCCTTCAATCTCGCCAGTGGCCAGGGTCTTGCACAGGCGCGGCCAGACTGTTTGCTCTTGCTGGCGGAGCATCTCGACCAAGGCGGGACGCCGCGCCACGACCTCGGAAGGCGCAGGAGCGGATGCTCCAGCCCCAGCCGCGGGCAAGACCGCGGAGGCAGGCTGGCTTTTCGGCGCCGCCAGCTTCAGAAACCTCTTCAGCTCCGCGATCAACTCGGAGCGATTGAATGGCTTTCGGATGAAGCCGTCACAAATCTTCCGCGCCCGCGCTTCTTCCTCGCGGAAGGACGACGCCGTCACGGCGATCACCGGAATGTGTTTCAATGCCGCGTTCGCCTTGAGCCGCTTCGTCGTCTCGTGTCCATCCAACTCCGGCATCCGCATGTCCATCAGGATTATGTCGGGGCGATGTTTCTCCGCTTGCTCCAACGCTTCCACCCCATTCGTGGCGGTGATCAACTGGTGCGCCGTGCCTTCAAAGTAACCGGTCAACAACTGCCGGTTCAGCACCACGTCGTCGGCCACCAAGATCGTTGCGGGCGCGAACTGATCGAAATCGCCATCGCCGCTCGCGGGGATGGCGTCGGACTCCGCCAACTCCGTGATCGTCACGTTCGGGAACACGAAGCGGAACGTGCTGCCCTGGCCAGGTTCGCTCCGCACCTGGATCACGCCGTGCATCATCTCGGTGAGCCGTTTGGTGATGGTGAGGCCCAGGCCCGTCCCACCAAACTTGCGTGTGCTTTGGCCTGCCACTTGCGAAAACGCGCCGAAGATGTGCTCCTGCTGCGCCTCCGGAATGCCAATGCCGGTGTCCGAAACTTCGAGGATCAGATTCACGCGCGTTTCGTCGGGCTCGGTGGGCGCGCCGGCAGGAGTCATTGCTGATGGTTGGTCCTCCCTCACCCCGGCCCTCTCCCCAAGGAGAGGGAGAACGGTCGCCTGCGTATCGCGTTCTCGGGGTGCGTTGGGATCATCGAGCGCGGTCGAAGTTTCACCCTCTCCCTGGGGGCCCTGGAGGAGAGGGCCGGGGTGAGGGCGAGCCACGACTGCGTCACTTGCGCCCGCCGGAGCTCCATACTCCGCCCAGGCGCGAATTTTCACGTGCCCCTGCTCGGTGAATTTCAACGCGTTGCCGACCACGTTAAACAACACCTGCCGCAACCGCACTTCATCCAGCATCAATCCGCGCGGCAGCTTCGAATCAATCTCGATCAGCAGCTTGAGGCCTTTCTCACCGGCCTTGATCGAAAAGAGTTTCTGGATCTCCTCGACCAACCGCGGCACACAGACCGGCTCGTACTGCAACTCGAGCTTGCCCGCTTCGATCTTCGACAAGTCCAGGATGTCATTGATGAGCGTGAGCAACGTGCGTCCGCTCGACGTGATCGCGTCGAGATAGTTGCGATCCTTCGACGCCGCCATCTGCGCGCGCAGCAATTCCGAGAAGCCGAGGATCGCGTTCATCGGCGTGCGAATCTCGTGGCTCATGTTCGCGAGGAATTCGCTCTTGGCCGCGTTGGCGGCTTCGGCTTGCTCCCGGGCAGCTTCGGCGGAGATTCGGGACGCCTCCAATTGCGCGTTTTTGGCCTCCATTTCGGCCCGCGCGCGGCGTTCCTGCTGGAACATCTGTTCCCGCAATTGCTCCGCCTCGCGCTTGCGCCGGATCACCATCGAGCGCGCCATGAACGCCCAGCCAAACAGGCCCAACGCCACACCGCCGCTCGGCGCCATGATCCACGCATTGGCATACCAGGGTGGCGCGATTTCAATAACCACCCGGGCGGGCTGGGAATAATTCAAATCGCGATCAATATATTGGACGAAGAACGTTTGCTTTCCGGTCTTGTTGGTGGTCCAGCCAAATTCGGTCCCCCGCGAAGGCTCGCGCCAATCCGCGGCTAACGGCGCTGCCGGTTCACCCGGCACGACAGCGATTCGGTACTGCTGATTTTCAGGGCGTGTACGGAAATCGATCGCGGAATACCGGAATGTAATCAGACGGCCCGAAGTAATCGGCGGAATATCGGCGAGGTCCGTGTAGTTCGTGTCGGTCTGGACGCTCAATCGCGGCGGTTTGAGTTCCAACCGCCGAGGGCGGAAGTTCGCCAGGCCGCTATCGGTGGCCAGCCACATCGAACCATTGGTTCCCTTCTCAAAAGTGTAGATCGCGTTTGCGGGCACGCCGTCGCGGGCGTCCAGCGACGACCAGGCAATGCCGTCGTAGCGCGTAAACCCGCGCCCCGTTCCAAACCAGAGAACACCGGCGTGATCGCGGTAAATGGCGCCGACATCGTTCTGGGCAAGGCGGCCTTTGGCCGTCGAGAAGGCGTCGAATTTCCGGGATTTCGGATCGAACCGGCAGACTCCGTTATTGCCGAGAATAAACCACGCCCTTCCGCTGGGTTCGCAGAACACACTCGAGACCTGGTTGTACGGCAGTCCGTCGCGGGTCGTGAAATTCTCGATCGTCTTTCCATTAAAATAGCCGATGCCGTACGAGTTGGTCGCATCCCAATTGTACGGAATCCACAGCCCCCCATCCGGCGACGCCGCCAAACGATGGAAACCCGGCGCCAGCCCATCCATCTGAGTGAAACGCGTCATGTTCGTTCCGTTCACGCGCACCAGCGAATTCATGTTTGTGGGACTGCCTTCATTGTTGTCCCAACGAACCATGTTGATCCACGCGGAGCCATCGGCGCCGCGCACAAGCTGGCGCGGAAAGCCGGTCGGAATACCGTCGTCCGATGTGAGCCTTCGAAAGCCGCCAGCCCCGTTGTATTGGACGATTCCATCGAATCCCCTCAACCAGAAGGAATGATCGGGGCCCGGAAGCAACGTTGATTCGCCGCCAGCATACCACCATCCGACCTGGGCGCCAATTTCAGAGCGGTCGAACGCGCGCAGGATCCAGGAGCCAGGGTCGGACGACGAAGGGTCCAGACGAGCCAAGCCCCGGTTCCAAGCCCCTACGGCCCAAATGGCGCCCTCGCCGGTTTTCACGACCTGAGACACTGAATCCAGATTCAGTCCCTTGTCGCGAAACCGGGTCAGTCCATTGGTATCGTAGCAGGCCAGCCCGAGATTTCGATTCGCGATCCAGAGCCGGCCATCGCCGAAATCCCGTAACGAAGTTCTCCAGTCGCTGGGCCGGTCATAGCCATCACCGGCTCCGACCGCCAAGAAGGAATCTGGATCAAAACGCCACAACCCACCGCCTTGGGTCGCAACCCAAAGAAACCCGTCGCCCGCAGGCGAACTCAAAATGGAATTGACCGAGAACTTTTTGAAATCGTCTTTGTCGAAATAAAGAAAGCTCTTGCCGTCGTAACGGCAGAGGCGCTGGTAATTCTCGGAACCAAACCAAAGGACTCCGCTGGCATCGCGGTGAATGGCCATCACATCGAACCAGAGCCCATCCTTCTCCCCGAATCGCACAAAGGGTTTGCCGCCCGATTTGGCTGCGGCAGGGTCATAGCGGAACACCCCGCCTCGTCCATCGCCGCTCTGACCACCCACCCACAACGTCCCATCGGCGTCCTGCCAGAACGCTCGCATCCATTGCGCAATGATGCCTTCCGGACGTCCAAACGTGACGACATTAGTCCCCGCCATCCGGGCCAGTGGCCCCAAGTTCCCTTCGCCCGCAATCCAAAGCGCGCCGGCCTTGTCTCGAAACATTCCCAACACGCTATGAATCGGAAATCCATTCGCGACCGGGAATTGGGTCCAGGCATTTCTCCCTGCACGATCCAGGGCGGAATCAAACCGGGAAACGCCATTTCCGTGCCCCACCCAAATCGCCTCTCCGTCGCGCAACAGGCAGCGACTGTCGTTTGCAAGCAAGCCGTTCGTGACGGTGAAATACCGCCACGAACGGGTGGATGGATCGAAGCGTGAAAGCCCCACGCCGTAGCTAGAAACCCACATCGCTCCGCCAGAATCCGCGCACAGCGCGAGAACATTGTTACCCAACAGGCCCTCATCCTTGGTCCAATTGCGGAATTCGCGCCCATCAAATTGCGAAACACCCCCGGCGGTCGCAAGCCAGAGCGCTCCATCGCCGCCGAACGTCATTTGGTAGATCGCGTCGTGCACCAAACCGTGGGTGTAATCGTAATTCTTCCAGGAACCCTTTTTCGGAGGAAGGATCGTAAAGTGGATCGTCGCAACCGTCTGTGCTGAAGCCCAATCCGCGCCCTTCACGGAAGCAGTTCCCGTGGGGAGCTTGATTGTGACGCCGTCTTCCCTTTCGAGAACTGACCCAGGTTTCCCGACGACCACAGTATTGGTCCGATCGATGAACCCTCCGGCGCCATGGCATCGGAACCAGTACGAACCGGGCTTGAGATGCGCAAAATCGAATGCGCCCTTTGCATCGGTAATCTTAAAAAACTCCGGCTGAGCGGGCTGACCTTCGACCTGGGAGACCTTCATCGCCTGGACCAAAATACCCGACAGCGGCTGGTTCGTGTCGAGAGAATGGACCGTGCCGTTGACATGGAGGATCGGCTTCAATACCAGATTTGCCTCCTTACGCTCACCCGGCTGCACCTTCAGTCCGAGTTCCCAGGCCCCAACCTCTCCGTCCCACTCCCAACTGTCCTTGGCGCGTCCCCGAAGCCCCATAGCCACCGGCTTGTCCGTGGCATAAATCACAAAGTAGAAACTGCCGTCCTCGCGTCTGCTCTCCAGTTCAACGACCTGCTGGCCGTCCTGTTCCACCTGGATGCGCGCCTCGAGTGGCTGACCGTCTTCGCCGGTCACCTTCCCGTACACGACAGCGGGTTGGGAAAGGCCGCTCGAAAGCCCCGGGAGCTGGGCTGGGACAACTTTGGCATTGCCGCGCGGGATTCCATCGCGCCCATGCGCGCTCGCATCGCGCCCCGGCTGCTTGGGATCGGAAAAATTCCAGAGCGCCAGCAACCCAGGCTCGCCACCGCTGAGGGCCGTGAACCGATTGTCCTTGATTTGCCGCGTCGTGCGCTCGCCCGCCCAAAGCCGGACCTCCGCCAATTGCCCATTCAGGTCTTTATTCGTCCCGAGGTTCCTGGCGCCTTTCATCGGGTCGCGCCCCAGCGTGTTCCGGAAAACCGGGAGGGGATCAGGCCTGAAGCCGAGCGGCGTTTCATTCTCGGAAACCAGCGCCCCGTCAACATACAACTTCGCGAAGTTGCTGCCCGCGACCACGGCAAAATGAGCCCATCGATCCGCCACCAGAACATCCCGCACTCTAATTTGGTGCGAATCCTGCAGTTCAGACCCGCGAAAATGCTCCAGCAGCAGGTTGGGCGACGCTGCGGCGCTTAAAAGGTCCATTTGGATGGACGAATCGAAGAAGGCAAAGAACCGCTGATGGCTGTCAAACACGCGCCATTTCGCCCAACCTTCGACCGTGACGACATGGTTGGTGTAGAGCTTCGCGGGCAACTCCAGGTAACTTTCGTTGCCATCGAGGTCCAGCGCGGCGGTGATCGGAGCGCCGGTCGAGTTTGACGGCGTCCTTTCTTCCACCACGCGAGCGTTGCCGGCCATCTTGCCATCGAAGCCGTTCGGCCCGGAATCTCGAACCACGCCGTTCTCGATCTTTTCGAAGTTCCAAAGCCCGAGCAGACCGGATTCCTTTCCGGTCAACCCCTGAAACATCGCGGAACGAATCTGCGCCTCGGAACGCGCAACTTTCCAGATGCGGAATTCCGCGATGCGCCCGTTCATGAACGATTTGGGCCACCCGGCGCCCACCCGGTTCGGGGAACCGGCTACCGAACTGAAACTCGTCTTCACGTCCTTCGATTGAAGCAGCACGCCATCGAGGTAGAACTTCATCGTGGCCGGAGTGGCGACGGCGGCCAAATGGCGCCACGTCGGAATCCGGTCAGAAACATTCACCCGGCCCAGGGATGCCAGGTTGTTCTTTGGATTGATGTAAAAACCGTACTCATTCAGGCCCAAGCCCATGTCGTCGCGATCCGCGCCGAAGCACCAGACGCGGTTCCCGTCGAAGCTGCAATTGACCCAGGTTTCGACCGTGATTTCCGTGAGGCCAGTGAGGATGTTGTCGGGCAACAGAAGGTACGATTCCTTGCCATCCAGTTCGAGGACCTTCGTCAACGGGGCGACCGCCGCAGGAGCGGAGGGAAGCTGCGCCTCCACCACGCGGACGCGGTCGGTGGCGGCGGGTTGGGCGTGAAGCGGACCGGCCAGAAGCAAGAGCATCAGCACGGCGAACAGACATGCGCCGCGTTGTCTTTGGTCTGAGGCTTGCACGCGCAGGATTGAGCCAGAACGCGCGCGGCGAGGGAAGCGGCAAGTTCGAGGCCGGCGTGGATCCGATAGCGATCATCCCGACGCCCGTCTATCACGACCACTTGGTCCATGCGACCTCCGGATACGGGTTCAAGGTCCAAGCCCTTGCTCGCTGTTTGTGCGCACGGTCTGCCCCTTTGGCCGCGCGTTGGCAAGCCAGTCGCGCCAAGCCGGTTCGCGAACACGCGAACACGTTGTGCGAGCGAGCCCTTGATGGCCATCCTCCTTCGCCAAGGCTTCGGCGGACAGGACCGGAGCGGGTGACCCGCCTTGGCGCAAGGCGCCGGTCGGACAAGCAGGGATCGAACGCTCGTGATTATTCTCGACAAGGGTCTCAAAGCGAATCTCGCGATCAAATGTCGCGGCATTCCCAACCTCGGCCGCCACCTGGATCAGTTCGGTGGAGCCATCGGCGCTCGTTGACAAAAAATCCACTTCGTGTCCTTGGGCCGTTTTCACATACGCCAGGCTCATCCTCTGGCGCTGGAGCTCGCAGGCCACCATGTTCGGATTCTTCCAGGATACGCCCCAAATCCGCCGCTTCCAACTCCCCCAAACGCTCATCCTCGAAATTGAAATACACCAGCCGTTCACGCGGCACACCCTGTGCCAATCTCGCACTGAGGCATTGGCACTTCACGAACGAGCGCCCAGCCAAACGCGAATCAGCCGGGAAGCGTGCGCCGCCATAAGGCGCAGCGTCCAAATCCTGAACGGCATCGCCAAATACAAAGGTGAAGAAATCACCCGAGTCCAACAGCCCGACTGCGCGCAGCGCTTCAAGAACTGTTGAGGTGTTGGCATCCCAATCCCGAGTCGGCATTGGGAGTTCCTTCAAAGCGAGATCCATGTCGCGCGTGGTGCGAGCTGTCTTCAGACGCAACTCCATCGCGTAGCCGCCTTTCAACAGTCACGGGGCGTCCGGCTTGTAAATAGGCGGCAGAGCAGTCGATCGAAGGCCGCTGGTCGGCGCACTCGTTGAAGAGCACTATTTTCTTCCCGTGCTACCTGAACCGTGGCCGCCCGGAGCTGCTCGCGCACTGCAGAAATCTGTTCTGCGTGGTCGAGCAGTGCGGGCGTGAAGGTAAAAAGCGGCTCAGGACTCACGCTTCGGACAAGGTCGCATCGAGGCGCAGCGGGTCAATGGCTTGTTATTTCGTCCTGAAGTGCCGCTCCGCGAATGCAATGAACTTCAGCCAGTCGAACATTTCCACGGAGTGACCGCCCGCGCGATTGTGGTAGCCTACGTGACCGGACGCGACGACGCGATCGATCGGCGGAGAGACTTGGGAGTCGAGGCCGGTCTTCCCGAGCAGCCGATACACTTCGCTGGCGTGGTAGGCGGACAGGTATTCACCGCGCGGATCGGCCCAAAGATCCTCCGCGCCGCTGGCCACGTAAACGGGACGCGGCGCGAGGCACGCGATCAACATGTGCTGGTCCACCGGCAGGTCGTCCTCGTTGCGCGCGAACTTCGCCGCGTTGCGACAGAGCCAATAGGGAAAGCGTGTTACCATTTTTTCCATGTTCTCGCCGAAGTTCCGCTTCCACAGCGCCGCGCCGCCGCAGCCGCTCTGCGCCAGAATGGCGAGCGCAAACCGCTGGTCCTGCGCACACGTCCACAACGTCGCCTTGCCCATCTTGGAATGGCCCATCGCCGCGATCCGTTTCGCGTCGATGTCCTTGTCGGTCTCCAGGTAGTCCATCGCGCGCGAGGCTGACCACGAGACGGTGGCGATGACTCCCCATTCGTTCGCCTTCGGGAAACTCTGCCCGGTGCGGTAGAACAGCGGATGCACGCCTTTGAGAAATTCGACCTCATTGTGCCGAACCAGCTCGCTCTGCGACACGACGACAAAGCCGAAGCCCCGTTTGAAGAACTCACCGAGAGGAAGGCCGTTGCGGGTGAAGCCGGGTTTGTCGGGATGCGCGTCGTGTCCGTCATCTCGTGTCCCCGCGAAACTGTGCAGCAGAAAGGCCGGCGTCGGTTTGCCGAGGCCGTTCGGAGTGAAGACCAGAATCTGCATTTCCGCTGAGCCCTTCGCGTTCTCGAACTTGATCCGGACATCTTTCCGCGTGGCCTTTCCGTCCATGTAGCGCTCGTCCTTCTTCACGACCTCAAAGGTCGTGCGCACCGGCGATTCCGGCGGCGGCACGACGCCGTAGATCAGGTTGCCGAAGAGCGCCATGATCTGCGGCCGGCGGACGTTGAACCACTCCTCCGGAGTCGTGATCGCCTGGCCTTCGGCCGAGGCGAGAATGGGCGGCAGTTGATACGGCGGCACGCTGGCCTCGTCGCGGATAACGTCGAAGTCGTGGTTCTTGGGTTCGTCGGGCAAGGCGATCACGATGGGCAACAGGCTGAGAACCGCCAGGAGGCAGGCCATGGTCTGGTTTGGTCGAGCAGCGAGGTTCATGGGAGCGATAGGGACGAGCGCTTGGCACGGAGCGAGTCAATGGTTTACGCGGGGAAATTCAAGGGTTGGTGGCAGCATCCGTTGGAGGCCCACCTAGATCGCGCGGCCGCTTCGCCGACAGCCACGCGGCGTCAACCGCCGCATTCAGCTCCCGGGCGAGGGAATTGTCGAACGGCGCCTCCTGCCGGAGCACGAGCTGGACGGTGCGTTCGGACGGGATGATGCGGAAGTCCGTGCTGGCCATGGCCGCCGCAGTGCCAACGCGGAAGCACAACGGGAGAATCGAGTGCATGATATCGCAGGACTACGCGGCGGCGGTGGATTGAGCGGGCGCGACGGGCTTCTTTCTCGGCCCGTTCAGCAGCCTTCCAATCCACGTGTACCGGACGAGGAAGTGATAGGTCAGCAACAGGAACACCGTGAGCAGGATGCTGAAGAGCGGTAGCTTGACCCAGACGGGCGCAGGCCATTGGCTGATGAGCGCCTGGCCCACGATGCACAGCGGCAGGTGCGCGAGGTAGAGCCAGTAAGACGAATCCGAAAGGTAGCGGATGGTGTGGTTCTCCCGCGTCAGCACAGCCCGGAAGAGGCCGATGGCGCTGAAGGACATGGTCCAGGCAAAGATGGACTGGAAGAACACCGACGCCGCACGGTGCCAGGCTTTCGGGAGCAATGCGTCGCGGAAGCCCCATGTGCCAGTGGCGAACTCCAGCGCGAGCGGGAAGATCCCCAGCAGCGTGACCGGCAGCAGCCAGCGCCAGGAGCCGCCCAGACGGCCGTCCCGGTCGTCGCAGTCGTAGTAGGTCACCCCAAAGAAAAAGAAGATCGCGTAGTAGAGCAGCACACGCGGCAGGGGAATGATGCCCATCGAGGTGTCCGGGCCGATGCCCAGATTAAAGTCCATCAGCGCGGTGGGAACCATGGTCACGGGGACCAGCCAGAGCAGGTTGGCGGGCGAAAGGACCAGCCAGTGCGGTCCGACCTTCCAGCCGAAGCGCTGCGCGAGCAGCGCGTAAACCGAAAAGATCGCCACCAGCCAGACCAGGAACCACAGAAACCAGATCAGGACGAACACCGGCGTGTTCACCAAACCTTGCCAGATGCGGCGCAGGGCCGAGTGGGACGGGCCTCCCGGGCCGGGATCTGCCAGCATCTTGCCGTGGGCCGCCTCCAACTGCGCGCGGACTGATTTCCGGCCTTCCTCCCATTTCACCGGATCCACAGGCAACCCCAGCAGGCCCGCGATGTAGCGGACCACGCCGAGGTCCTGGCTGGCGCTCTTCAGCGGCGTCTCACCGTCGTTACTCGGGGCGTTCACGTCCGCGCCGCGCTCCAGCAGCAGCCGGACCACCTCGGCGTGGCCCATGAATGCGGCGCCGTGCAGCGCCGTGTGGCCGTCGCGGCCGCGGCCATCCACCGGCGCGCCCCGCTCCAGCAGCAAGGCGACGGACTCCCGCCGGCCGTTCAACGCCGCCCACTGGATGGGGGTGATGGCGAAGACCGGATGCAGGTTGGTCAGGCTGCCCTCGGAGTTGAGGAACGCTCCGGCGGCCTGCACCTCGCCGGACTGGAGCGTGGTCCAGAGATTGGTGTCGGCCGGCTGAGCCAGCGTGGCCGGCCTCGTCCTTTCCACTCCCTTCTTGAACGCGAAACCGACGGACCAAGTCATCGCCGGGACGACGGTGATGAGTCCAAGCAGGCACGGAAACAGCACGCGCTGGCAGCGGTGCCAGAGCAGCGCCTTGAGCCCCTTCTTCCGCCAAAGCATGCCGGTGAAGAATCCGCTCACGAGCATGAAGAGCGGCATCCGGAACCCATGCACCCAAGCCTGAAAGATGAACGGCCATTGCGCTCGGGCGGAATCCTCCACGATCCACGGAAAGCCGATGGAGAATGACAACGCGGCATGATAGAAGATGCCAATGAGCATGGCTGCAGCGCGCAGGGCGTCGAGGTCGTGCAGGCGTTGGTGGGAGGAGGCGGGGGTGGTCATAAACTGCACGGCGGGTACGCGGCTGAAGGATGGCAGCGGACGCCGAACGGACGGCGAAAGAGGGCGCACAGCGTTTCCCCGGCATCGTGCGCGAACAAGAGCGCGCACGGCACGAGGAACAGTGTGACCATGGCGAGTAACACGCTGGCGAGGGCGGATAAACGGACAACCCTGGCTATGCTCATGCAAGCACTGCTATTCATATCGCAACGCTTGGATTGGGTGTAAACGCGCGGCCTTCAGGCCCGGGAAAATCGCTGCCAGGATGCCGACTCCGACGCTGAAGCTGAAGGCGAGCAGCATCGCCTCCACGGTGATGACTGGGGTGTCGTCAGCGGGAGAGACCAGCGTGAGCAGGCTTACCAATCCATTTGAAGCGATCAATCCGGCCACGCCGCCGATCACGGCGATGACCACGCTCTCGACGAGGATCTGGATGAAGATGTCGGTGAACGTCGCGCCGATCGCTTTCCGCACGCCAATCTCTCGCACGCGCTCGGTGATGCCGGCGAGCATGATGTTCATGATGCCGACGCCGCCCACCAGCAGGCTGATAGCCGCGATGATGCCGCCGCTCAACCGGGCGTTGCGCGTGGCGGTGGCGATGTTCTCCGACCAATTCTCTTGCGTGTTGAAGGCGAAGTCCTCGATGCCTTTGTGCGTGTGCAGCATCACGTTCTTCACCTGCTGCAGCGCGTCGAATGCGTCTCCGTTCTTCCGGATCCACACAAAGCGTTCGTTCTTTTCGTTGAACACGGCGCCCGGCGGAATCGCCAGGACATTGCTCGATGAGATGAGTGGAATGGAAAGGTTCGCGGTCATCCCGGGACGAACCGCGCCCTCCGCGTTCTTGAGCAGGATGCGCGTGGAAAAACCCTTCACTCCGCTCTTGAAGGTCGCCTGCGGCGCGATGCGGTCCACGCGTCCGGCGAGTTTCAGTCCGGGCACGGCTTCAACTTCCACCGTCACGGCCTGGCCCACCTTCAGGCGTGTGACGTCGGCCTGGTTGATGTGCGCGGTGATCACATGGCATCGAGAAACGCGGCGCGCTTCTCCGCCGGTTTGGCCAGCGCCAGGGCGAACAGAGCTTCTTCGGATGATGAGTTCATGGCTGCTTGATTCCCGGTTTTTCACTGGCCTCGGCGGCGCGGAGTTGCGCCAGGCGTTGCTCGGCCGTGTGTGCTTCTGCCTGCCAGGCGGCCACCTGGTTTGGGCTGGCCGAATCCCAGACCCTGGCCATCTGGTCCGCACTGCCTGTGACAATCCGCTGGCCGTCCGGGGAAAAGGCCACCGACGCAACCCCACCGCCGTGTTCCTTGAGGGTGAGCAGTTCCTTGCCGCTGGCTGGATCCCAGACCTTGGCCGTCTGGTCATCACTGCACGTGACAATCCGCTGGCCGGCCGGGGAAAAGGCCACCGACCAAACCCAACTACCATGCCCCTTGAGGGTGAGCAGTTCCTTGCCGCTGGCCGAATCCCAGACCTTGGCCGTCTGATCCCGACTGCCCGTGACAATCCGCTGGCCGTCCGGCGAAAAGGCCGCGGACCAAACCTCACTACCGTGTCCCTTGAGGGTCAGCAGTTCTTTGCCACTGGCTGAGTCCCAGACCTTGGCCGAGTTATCCCGACTGCCCGTGACAATCCGGTGGCCGTCCGGGGAAAAGGCCACGGACCGAACCTCGCTACCGTGTCCCTTGATGGTCAGCAGCTCCTTGCCGCTGGCCGAATCCCAGACGTTGGCCGAGTTATCCTTACTGCCCGTGACAATCCGCTGGCCGTCCGGCGAAAAGGCCACGGACCGAACCTCGCTACTGTGTCCCTTGAGGGTGAGCAGTTCCTTGCCGCTGGCTGAATCCCAGACCTTGGCCGTCTGGTCCTGACTGCCCGTGACAATCCGCTGGCCGTCCGGTGAAAAGGCCACGGACCAAACCACGCTGCCGTGTCCCTTGAGCGTGAGCAGCTCCTTGCCGCTGGCTGAATCCCAGACCTTGGCCGTCTGGTCCGCACTGCCCGTGACAATCCGCTGACCGTCCAGGGAAAATGCCACGGAAACAACGGGCCCCAGATGGCCCCTGAGGGTGAGCAACTCCTTGCTGCTGGCTGAATCCCAGACCTTGGCCGAGTTATCCCGACTGCCCGTGACAATCCGCTGGCCGTCCGGCGAAAAGGCCACGGACAAAACCGGGCTGCCATGTCCCCTGAGGGTGAGCAGTTCCTTGCTGCTGGCCGAATCCCAGACCCTGGCCGTCTGGTCCCCACTGCCCGTGACAATCCGCTGGCCGTCCGGCGAAAAGGCCACCGACCAAACCCAACCACCGTGCCCCTTGAGGGTGAGCAGTTCCTTGCCGCTGGCTGAATCCCAGACCTTGGCCGTCTGGTCCCCACTGCCCGTGAGAATCCGCTGGCCGTCCGGGGAAAAGGCCACCGACCAAACCCAACCACCGTGCCCCTTGAGGGTGAGCAGTTCCTTGCCGCTGGTTGAATCCCAGACCTTGGCCGAGTTATCCCGACTGCCCGTGACAATCCGCTGGCCGTCCGGCGAAAAGGCCACGGACCGAACCCAACCACCGTGCCCCTTGAGGGTGAGAAGTTCCTTGCCGCTGGCCGAATCCCAGACCTTGGCGGTCTGGTCCTCACCGCCCGTGACAATCCGCTGGCCGTCCGCAGAAAAGGCCGCGGACCGAACCTCACTACCGTGTCCCTTGAGGGCGAGCAGTTCCTTGCCGCTGGCTGAATCCCAGACCTTGGCCGTCTGGTCCCGACTGCCCGTGACAATCCGCTGGCCGTCCGGCGAAAAGGCCACGGACAAAACCGGGCTGCCATGTCCCTTGAGCGTGAGCAGTTCCTTGCCACTGGCTGAATCCCAGACCTTGGCCGTTTGGTCCTCACTGCCCGTGACAATCCGCTGACCGTCCAGGGAAAATGCCACGGAAACAACGGGTCCCAGATGGCCCCGGAGCGTCTTCAACTCCAAGTGCGCCTGCCGTTGCCAATAATACCATTCAAAATTGCGGTTCGCGGACTCCTTGGTTTCTTCCAGCAACTGTCGAAGCCGGGTGCCGTTGTTCTGCTCCCACGCCTGCTGCGCCAGGTTTATGTTCGCCGCATACAGCATGACGCGCGAGTCCGCTTCGCCCTTCTCCGCCCGTCGGCGCTGTTCCTGTTCGGATCGCTGCGACGTTTCCGCCCTTTGCTGTGCCTGAAGGGCCTTGTCCCGCTCGATTCCGGTCTGGCGCCATCCGACCGCTGCCGCGGCCAGTCCCACGACGAGCGCCGCCACCACCGCCGCCCCGGCGCCGAAGGCGAGTTTGTTCCGTCGAAGGGCCTTCTGAAACCTGTAGGCCACGCTTGGGGGACGGG
>Ga0233425_10003024_pt1 | contig 31607 bp, 33 predicted proteins | sample Watercolumn_Towu_2_FD_181712 | JGI IMG/M metagenome (GOLD analysis project Ga0233425, IMG submission 181712) | Freshwater microbial communities from Lake Towuti, South Sulawesi, Indonesia - Watercolumn_Towuti2014_140_MG | ecosystem: Environmental > Aquatic > Freshwater > Lake | place... | reverse complement strand
AAGCCAGCGGCGGAGAACCCCCCAGACTCACGGACGCAGGTTTACCGGGTCTAGTGTGCCTTGCGTAGGCAGACTTACAACGGCGGCATCTTCGTCACATGATCCTGGGTGCACGATCCGTGGTCGTGCAGCACCTCGATGACCTTGCACGCCGACACACGCCCGCCGGCGCACTCGGCGGTCATCCGCGACAATTCGGTTCTGAGAGCCTGCAACCCGGCGATCTTTTCCTTGACGTCGGCCAGGTGACGCGCCGCGATCGCCTTCGCCTCGCCGCAGGATCGATCCGGATGGTCGGAAAGGTCGAGCAGGGACCGGATCGAATCCAGATCGAAGCCGAGCTGCCGCGCATGGCGAATGAAGGACAGTCGCCGCACGGCGGCGTCGTCATACAGCCGGCGGTCGCTCGCCGTTCTCGGCGGCGGCGGCAATAGACCGATCTGCTCGTAGAAGCGGATGGTCGGGACCTTGACGCCGGTCGTGGAGGACAGCTTGCCAATCGGACGCAGGTGAGCGGGCATCGAGGGAAAATAGCGGCTTGATCCTCGAGTTACTAGAGGATGCATTACGGGATGGAGTTCGTCGGAGCGCCCCATGATCGAACGCCCTGCAGCAGACCTCGCCGCCGCCTCCGGCAACGTATGCGGCGCGCCGCCCAAATTCGACGGCGCGACCGTGTCATCTTGGCCGCCGTCTTCCTCCAATCTGCGTGGGCCATCGTGCGGCAGTCGTACCGCCAATCCAGAAAGCGCGAAATGACGAGGCCGACGACCGTCATGACTCCGTGTCGATGCGGCCCGGTGCTGTGGGGTCGGCGCGGCGCACGGGTCGAGGTCGCCCGGGCCGAGGCCGGGACCGCCACGCTGCGGCGCGATCTCGCCGCCGTCGAAGCCGCAGGCCGTCTCGCCCTCGTCTATGCCGAGGCCGAGGCCGCAGAACGTCGCCTCATGCTCGCCGATGACCCAGCGCCGCGACGAGACTGACGGCGATGATGACGAACCAGCGAAATCGGACCGACGCCTGAATGATGGCTTTGAACATGTGGTGCGCCCCTTAGTCGTCATCGCCCGCCTCGCCCTTGGCGAGTTCGGCTTTGAGCAGGAAGGTGTTGGCGCCGGCGATGCGTTCGGAGCCGGTCAACCCGCGCAGGATCTCCGTGCGATGTCCGGCCTGACGGCCGACAAGGACCGGCGCGGCCCGGAAACCCTCGGCCGTGCGGACTAAGACGACGGTGGCGCCCTCGACCGTCTGGACCGCCTCCGACGGCACGGTCAAACCTCCGGCGACGCCGCCGGCGACGATCGATCCGCTCACGGCCGAGCCGGCCGGGGGCAGGCCGGCGCTGGTCGGCCGGGCCCGAATGACCGTCGCGCCGACCTGTTCGTCGGCGTCGACGGCGACGCTGGTCACCAGCGCCTCGAACTCGCCGTTTGAGCCCTGCACATGCACCTGGGCGCCGGGACGCACCTGGGCGGCCAAGGCGGGCGGCGCGTTGAACACAATCTCCACGCGGGCGAGTTCGCACGACGGACCGGCCTGCCGCCCGTCGTGCGCGAGGCGAGGTCGAGCCTGTGACGGTGAGAAGCGCCGTCCGCTCTTCGGCCCCTTGAGGCCGTCGGCGGCAATCAGGTCGGGCAGTCCGCCGCCGTCTTCAGCGGGGTGTCACTGCATCATCGGCCAAGGCAGATGAGGACCACGGCGACAGAGTGCTGCGATCAAGGAGCCGCTGGTCAGCGCCGTGCCGAAAGCGCGCGCCGCGCCGCGAGGATGGGCGACGCGGTGACAAGGTAGGCGCACAGCGACGGCGGGATGATCAGTTCCTCGCCCCGCAGCACCGTCGCCAGGACAAGGTGGCTGCCGATGGCCGGACCACTTGTTCGAGCGAGTTCTGCAGCATGACGGCGGGCACGGCGGACGGCCGCCTCGGAGAGCGTAAGCCGATCCGCGCGGATCGGAACCGGATGGAGGCCACGACGCAAATCCAGCCGGCCAGCCACAGCAAAGATCAGGAGACCGACGTTGCGGGCGTAGGCCAGACGATCGGCGACTTCCGGATCGGCGGGGCCCCCAAACAGCTGGGAGGCGCCGCCAGCCGCGTGACCGCTACCGCAAGGGCGGTAGCGCGACCGCGCCGATCCGGGTCTGCTCGCGGATCATGTCGTCCCTTTCCGCCTTTTCATGGAAGTCCAGAGCAGCGCCGCCACCCCGCAGACGATCGCCGCATCGGCCAGGTTGAAGGTCGGCCAGCGCCAGTCCCCCAGGTGGAAGTCGATGAAGTCGGTCACCGCGCCTTGCCGAATGCGGTCGACGATGTTGCCGAGCGCGCCGCCGGCGATGGCGCCGAGCGCCAGCGCGATCCGCCGGTGGCGGGTGCGCCAGGCGGCGGTCAGGACCGCTGCGGCGACGGCGGCGGTGAGCGCCACCAGGAACCACCGTCCCGCGTCGCTGTCGGAGGAGAGGAGGCCGAAGGTGACGCCGCGGTTGAATCCAAGCGCGAGGTTCAGGAACGGAGCGACCTCGACCGGGGCGGTCAGGGTCAGAGCCCAGGCCTTGGCGAGCTGATCGACCCCGGTCACGAAAATGGCGAGGGCCACAGCGGCAAGTCTGATCCGCCGTCCATCGGACTGCCGGGCCGTTGAAAGGGGCTGAGGAGAGATCAACTGCGGCATGGCGATCTCCTGCCTGGTTGGAGACGCGGGGTCGCGCGGCTTCGCGGCCCGATAAAGCGAGATCGAGCCCGTGGCGGTCGCAATCACCGCCCGCTCCTCAACGCCTTCGAACCCGGCCTCCGCGATCAGGTCGGGCAGGCCGCCGGCGGCGTTCAGCCGGGTGTTCTCGACCCCGTCGAGGGCCTGGACCTGACGGAAGAGAAGGCGCATCGGCGGCGTGCGCTGCCAACCGTAGTCGGCGACGTGCAACTCACCGCCCGGCCGAAGCGCGGCGTAGATGGCCGCGAGGCCCGCTCGCTTGCCCACGATCGGCACCTGGTGAAAGACGAGGCTGGATACGATTTTGTCCGCCCGGCCCTGTCCGATCAGATCGGAGACGTCGCCCGCGAAGCCTCGTAGAAAATCGACCTTGGCTCCTCGGATGCCCGCCTTGGACCTCGCCCGGTCCAGCACCTCCGGGTCGGGGTCGATGCCGATGACTTCGGCCCCTGGCGCGGCTGCCTTGATCAGGGTCGCCAGCGTCCCTGTGCCACAGCCGACATCCACGATGGTCTCCCCTTCGCGTGGCGTGAGCTGGTCGACGAGGGCCGAGCGCCAGACCCTTTCGCGCGTCATCAGGGCGATGACGGCGTCATACAGCCCCGTCAGGCCATGATGCCCGAGGGCGGGCGTGAATTCGGGCCGGGATGCAGAACGGGTCATGAAACCTCCGGGATCAGGCTTCAGGCTGCTTCCTCTAGTCACTAGAGGGTCAAGCGGTGTTTCGACCGTTCTCCGAGCGCGCGTTCCTGGACCTAAACCTCTGCCCGGCTCTTCCGGTCCGCCCACCAGAAGCCGGCGACGACGGCCGTGAGCGCGAGCAGTTGGATCACAAGGCCCTCCCAGGTCGGGAAGAGGCCGAGGATTTCGACGCGCGGGAGAGCGGCCAGGGGATGCACGTCCATGACGCCCGCCTCCTGCAGCCCGGCCACCCCCTTGCCCGCGAGGATCACAGCAAGGGCGGCGATCAGTAGCGCGCTGTAGGCGAAGAACTGCGAGATCGGCAGCCGCTTGCTGAAGACCAGCAGGCCCCAGGCGATCAGGGCAAGGCAGACGATCGCCAGCGCCGCGCCGCCAAGCAGGGCGCCTTGGGTCCCCTGGCTCCAGAGGGCGGCATAGAAGAGGATCGTCTCGAACACCTCGCGATAGACGACGATGAAGGCGAGCAGGAACAGGAACCAGGCGGAGCGCTTCGACAGCGCCGCCGACAGCTTATCGCGGATATAGGCCTGCCAGGCGCCGGCCTGGGCCTTGCCGTGCATCCACACCCCCACGGACAGGAGGACGACGGCCGACACGAGCGAACCGATGCCTTCCGTTAGTTCGCGGCTAGCGCCGCTGATGGCGATCAGCCAGGTCGCCGCCGCCCAGGTGGCGCCCCCGGCGACGAGGGCCGCAATCCAGCCTCCGTGGACGTAGGGCAGCACGTCCTCGCGGTCGGCCCTGCGCAGGAAGGCGATCATCGCAATCACGATCAACAGGGCCTCAAGCCCTTCGCGCAGCAGGATGGTGAAGGCGCCGAGGAAAGTTGACAGGGCCGAGGCCTCGGAGGGCGCGAGCGCCCGGCCGGCCTCGTCGAACAGGCCGCTCAGGGCCGACACCTGTCCGGCCACCTCGTCCGCAGGGGCCTGACGGCGGAGGCTCGCGCGAAGCTCGCCCATCGCCGCCTCGATGCGCGCCATCAGCTTGCCGTCGCGAGCGCGGAGCAGCGGCTCCACGGGTTCGAAACCGTCGAGATAGGCGGAAAGGGCCAGTTCCTCCGCCTTGCGCGCGTCGCCCGCGCGATAGGCCGCTAGACTCTCGGTGAGCCCGCGGCGCGCCAGATCAAGCCCATCCGCGCCCCCCACCGCCAAGGCTTCGGGATGGCTTCGCAGGTAGGCGACAATCTCGTTCGCCCGCTGCGCCCCGAGACGGGCCTCGAGCGCCGCAGGCGTGACCTGGGTCAGGGCCTCGAGGTCCGGAACGGCGGCGCGCAACTCGGGGGTGTCGCCCCAGGCGCGCTCCCCTGCCTGGGGCGTGTCCCCTGCGTAAGCGAAGCCGCCGACATAGAAGGCGAGCGCCCAGCGGTCTTCGTCTGAAAGGTGGGCGAAGCTCGGCATGGCGGTGCCGTCCAGACCCTGACCGATCACCTGGTAGAGGCCGAACAGGCTGCGTTCGCGGGCGCGGGCGCGATCGGTGAATGCGATCGGAGGCGGCTCGAGCCCGGCCGCCCCGGGACCGTCGCCTCGGCCCGTCGCTCCGTGGCAGACGGCGCACTGCTCAGCGTAGAGCGAAGCGCCCCGCGGCAGGTTCGGAATCGTTCGAGGCGCCAGCGGGGTGGGGTAAGCGGCCAGAAGGTCGTCGGCGAGCCGCCGCGCTTGACGAGTCACCGCTTCAGACGTCTCGCGCGCTTCGACCGCCGCGATCAGGGCGGACGAGGCCGCGAGGAGGCGGGGTTGGGCGTCATGGGCCGGCAGAGCGGCGATACGGGCGCGCACCGAGGTCGAGAACTCGCGCATCTCGGCGTATTCCGCCTCGTTGACCACCCGGCCGCCGGACACCGCCCCGGGATAATCGACAGCGATGTAGTCCAGCAGCCGCCAGGCGGTTTCCGCTCCGGGCGTGGGCTCCTGGGCTGAGGCTCGGAGAGGGACCGCGACGCCGAGCAGAATGACGACGAGGAGGAGAAGGCGAACCATCGCCGGCATGGGGACATCCTGTGCGTGAGATTGGGTCTCACTAGCAGGATGCATGCTCAAGCTGCTAGAGGATCAAGAGGGCGGCCCGTCCGAGAGATAGCTTTTCGGATAGGCTTGATCCTCTAGCGGCTAGAGAATTTAGACTGCGCCCCTCGCCAAGGAGATCAGGTCGATGACCGCCGCGAAGTCCGAAACCTTGCAGTACCGGGTGACCGGTATGGATTGCTCCAGTTGCGCCGAGAAGATTCAGGCCGCCGTGGGCCGGCTGGAGGGCGTGCAGGACGTGCGCGTGTCCATCGCTTCGGGACGCATGACGCTCAAGGTTGCCGATGCACGGGTCGGCCCCTCCGCCGAGGCGGCGGCGACGGCGCTAGGCTATCGGGTCGAGCGGCTGACGACTGGTCAGGACGAAACGCCGCCGGCCGGCACGCACCTCAGCGCCGCCTACCGGCGCGCCCTTTGGATGGTGGTGTTGATCAACCTCGGCTACGGGGTGGTGGAGATCGGAGCGGGTTTTGTCGCCGGCTCCCAAGCCCTGAAGGCGGACGCCCTCGATTTCGTCGGCGATGGCTTGATCTCCTTCCTCGGCCTGCTCGCCATCGGTTGGTCCCTGGCCTGGCGGGCCCGCTCGGCCTTGCTGCAGGGCGTCTTTCTCGCCCTGCTCGGGCTAGGGGTGCTGCTGAACACCGGCTATCGGGTCTTGGTCCTGAACCAGCCAGAGGCGGAACTGATGGGCGTGTTTGGGGCCCTGGCTCTCGTCGCCAACGTGGCCGCGGCCGTCGTGCTTCTGCCTCACCGCGCCGGAGACGCGAACGCCCGCGCGGTCTGGCTGTTCTCGCGCAACGACGCCTTGGGCAACCTGGCCGTGGTGGTCGCCGCCGGCCTGGTCTATCTCACCCGCAGCCCATGGCCGGACCTGGGCGTGGCCGTGATCATCGCGGGGCTCTTCCTCCACTCGGCCTGGTCGATCATCCGCGACGCCCGCGCCGACTTGCGCAGCGTTATTTGACGCTCCGGGGCATGTGTCATGGGCTTGGCCGGGCCGTCGTCTGGCCGTGAACCGTGGGCTCCGACTGGTCCGGGTTGAAAGTCGCCGATGGCGATCCGGGATTCCCGAGAACAGAGGGAGCCGGCGACCGAAGCACCGCGCAAACGTCTGTCCGTGATGGCTTGAAGCGCTAGGGGCTTCGCCCCCCGCGCGGGCCAGGGTGCGCGGCTGCGCCGCCGAACCGGCCGGTCTCCCCGGCCTTCCGCGCCCGCAATGGTGGGCAGGATCTCACGCAAGGCAGGCTTGTGCAGGTCGGGCGATCCCTCTCCCGCCGGTCCGCCCTGGCCCTTGCTACCCCGGTCTCGCCGACGGGCAGGGTTTCAGGCGCGCAGTTCCCGTGACTGCAACCCTTGCCCCAAGGAGGCAGACACGACTGTCAAATGCACCCAAGCCCTTGCGGCGGCTGACGCCGCAGCGACCGTAACGCCGCCCGTGCTGCGGACGGCGCCTGCGGTCGATCCGGACCCTCGGAGCCCCAAGGCGAGGCGACGGAGCCGCCGCCGTCCGGTGACGACACCTATCGGTTTGCTGCGGAATAGACGGCGACAGGTCCGAAAACTCGCCGCGCGCCCTTTGGGGGCGCGCGGCTTTGCTGTCGGCGCCGCCTAGCGGACGCCGGTTAAGTAGACGATGGCCGCGAGGGCCAGCACCACCACCACGGCGAGGCCGAAGACGACGTCGGCCCGTTAAGGCGGCGGTTCGGCCAGCCGAGGGCGCGGGCTCATGCAGAAGATTCAATCATGCCTTGCCCGCAGGCAGGTCATCGGGGAGACTCGCCGAGTGAAGAAAACCCTCGATCATCTGCCGCTGCCCAAGCAGTCCGAACTGCGTCACGTCGTCGATGTGATCCGAGCCTCCTTCGAGGAGGCGATTTCAACGCGTCGCGCCGAGCGGCTGAAGCACGGCAAGATCCTCAAGGTCATCCTCTATGGATCTTATGCGCGGGGCGACTGGGTTCACGACCCGGTCGGTCGCTATTTCTCGGACTTCGACCTGTTGGTCATCGTCGACCACGAGGACCTGACCGACGGAGAGTTCTGGTTCGACGCCACCAACCGGACCATGCCGGGCGAGGGCGAAATCCGCACGCCCGTCAGCATCATCGTTCACAGCCTGGACGATGTGAACGAGCAGTTGGACCGAGGGCGCTACTTCTTCGCCGACATCCTGCGCGACGGCGTCCTCCTCTACGACACCCCCGGCGCCAAGCTGCACAAGCCTGCCGACTTGAGAGCTTCGGCCGCCTTAGAAGAAGCGGAGCAGCACTTCGAGAAGTGGATGACCAGCGCCACTGGCGCACAAGCCATAGCGCAACATTCGTTCGAGACGGGCCAGCCCAACTGGGCGGCATTCATGCTCCATCAAACTGCAGAGCACCTTTACCACTGCGTCCTGCTGGTGGTGACGCTCTATAGCGGCAAGGCCCACAACCTCGCCTTCCTCCGCAAGAAGGCCGAGGCGATCGATGCGCGGCTGGCCGAAGCCTGGCCGCGCGAGACGAAATTCGAGCGCCGCTGCTTCGAGCTGCTGCGCGAGGCCTACGTCAAGGCGCGCTACTCCAAGCACTACAAGATCAGCGGTGAGGAACTCGCCTGGCTTACGGAACGGGTCGAGGTGTTGCGGGGTCTGACGAAGACTGTGTGCGAAGAACGGCTGCGTGACCTCCGCGAAGAGGCTGGTCGTGACACCGGCTGATAAGCTGGGCCCCACGTCCTCGATCTGACGTCGAGCCTTGCTGAGTCTCATCAGTAGCTGGCGCCGGCGACAGAGGGCATATTCGGCGTCGACCGGTCCCGCCCCGGGTTGGAAGCAAAAGGCCAAGTGGCGCTTCACCTGTCCGGCCGACGGCTCTTCTGGTGGCGGGGCCGTATCACGGATGGCGCCTTCGCCATGCTGACCACGGAGCCGGGCGAGGAAATCGCCTCCTATCACGACGTCAGATCGCGCTCCTGGGGCCCAAGGACGGTGCAGCCTGGCTCATTCTTCAGAAGCGGAGGCCGAAATGTTGCGGGCGTTACCCGCCGGAAGCCTCGACGTCGAAGAAGTCTTTCCGGTCGCGGTCGGAGCCTCGGACGTTGGTCGGGTCTAGAGCCGCCGTAGGGTATCGTCCTTGGCGTCCTGGAGCGCGGCGGCCATTGTCTCGCATCCTGCTCGCGCCAGCCGGCGCGGCCTCTCGATGAGGCGGATCTGACCGAAACCCGGTCGGCTGGCGCAACCGCTCTCGCGACTTTCATCCCCGGCCTGACGGCCTTCCTCGCGAAACAAGAAAGTCTCTCATCGCGGTCCTCCGCTTCGCTGCGGGGGCTCGCTTCGCTCTCCCTGCGCGCCGCCCGGGCCCCGGTCCGTCGATCGCCATCGAGGCCGCGGCAGGCGTGGCCCGAAGCAAAGGAGAGACTGACATGGCCACCATCGGCACCTTCACCGCCCAGGGCGACGGCTACACCGGGTCGATCAAGACCCTCACCCTGAACGTCAAGCAGGCGGTCCTGCGGCCCAACGAGAAGACCGACGACAAGGCCCCCGACTTCCGGATCTTCGCCGGCCAGACCGAGTTCGGCGCCGCCTGGAAGAAGACGAGCCAGCAGAACCGCGAGTACCTCTCGGTCAAGCTCGACGATCCCAGCTTCCCGGCGCCGATCTACGCCTCCCTGGTCGAGGTCGAGGGCGGGCACAGCCTGATCTGGTCCCGCTGATCCAGGAGCCGCGGCGGCGCGGGGACCGCGCCGCCGCCCCTTCTTCCCACAATCCATTTCGAGGAGGCCGCCATGACGCGCCCCACCGATCCCGCACGCCCGGACATCCATACCCGGATCACCCAACAGATCCTCGCCCAGCTCGAAGCCGGGGTCCGCCCCTGGACCCAGCCCTGGAAGGCCTCAACCTCCGTCAGCCGCCCTCTTCGCCATGACGGAACGCCCTACAACGGCATCAATGTCATCCTGCTCTGGGGCGAAGCCGCCAGCCGAGGATTCAGCCGGTCGACCTGGATGACCTTTCGCCAGGCGCTGACGCTCGGCGCCCACGTCCGCAAGGGCGAGCGCGGCGCCACCGTGGTCTACGCCAACCAGGTCGTCCGCGAAGAGACCGACGACACAGGGGCGAGCGTGGAGCAGCGCATCCCCTTCCTGAAGGCCTACACCGTCTTCAACGTCGACCAGATCGATGGCCTGCCCGAGCGCTACGGCGAGCCGGAGACGATCGACATTAATCCGAACGAGCGGATCGCCCGCATCGACGCCTTCTTCAGCAACTGCGGGGCCGAGATCCGCCACGGCGGCGGCTGCGCCTATTACGCGCCGGGGCCGGACCATGTGCAGATGCCGGCGTTCGAATGCTTCGAGAACGCCGACGCCTACTACAGCACCCTCGGCCACGAGATGACGCACTGGACGCGCCATCCCACCCGCCTTGACCGGGACTTCGGTCGCCAGCGCTTCGGCGATCCCGGCTATGCCCGCGAAGAGCTGGTCGCCGAGATCGGCGCCGCCTTCCTGTGTGCGGATCTTGGTCTGGCGCTCGAACCCCGCGAGGACCATGCGGCCTATATCGCCAGCTGGCTGCAGGTGCTGAAGAACGACACGCGCTTCATCGTCTCGGCGGCCGCACACGCGCAGAAGGCCGTCGACTATCTGCGGTCCTTGCAGTGAAGCGATCCCCGGGCCGGCGGCGACGCCGGCCCGGGGATGCGGAGAGCGGTCGGGCTCAGGCCTCGTCGTCCCGGGGGCGCGCCAGGCGCATTCGCTCCGGCGGATGAACCTGATCGAACCGGTCGAGCGTCGCGCGCCAGTCATCCATCGCCGGGGACAGCCACCGCGTCATGTCCGCGATCGCCTGATGATGCTTGGGAAGATCCCAGTAGAGAATGGGCTCGTGATGGGCGATGCGGTTGCGCAGGAGACGCACCTGGGTCAACGGGGTGGCGAACGCCTTGCGCGACAGGAATTTGCCATCGCGGGTCGCGATCCGGTGCAGGGTGCGCTTCCACAGATCGTCCTGCTCGCGCCCGAACATCGAGGTCCAGAAGCTGAAGGTCAGGGCGGCGACGACGCGGCCGTCCTCGATAGGCTTGCCCGCTTCCGTCAGTTCGGCGATCGCCGCCCGCACCTGTTCAGCCTGACGGTCGATGACGTGACCGGCCTCGGGCTGGAACCAGCCCGCGCCGGAGGCTTCAGTCATCATCGCGTGAATGCGGTTTCTCAGCGCCACCTCCAGAGCCTGGAGCGGCACATAGAGGGCTTCGGACACCCGGGTGTTCAGCGTATAGAGTTCGACGGCGCGGCGGCGATCGCCCCCGGCCCAGGCCACATAGCGCGCGAACCGTTCGAGGGAGAGCGCCGCCTCCACCCCGTCGGCGTCGGCGACCGCCCTTGCATCAGGGTGGGTCATGGATTATCTCTACCAGCGTACACCCCGGGATCGCCTCTGCTGCAAAGCATGCCCCCGGGGTAAATCAATTTCAGCCCCAGCGATTACGACCGTCGGCGACCCACCGGGGTGGACACGCGCGCACGCGCGGCCTCCCGTTCCTTGCGCGCTTCGGTGAACTCCGGTTCGAGCTTCTTCACCCGTTCGACCAGGCCGTCGAGGTGATAGATGTTGGACGCCCAGTCCCCCGCCGCGGTCTTGCGCATCTCCCGGCGCACCAGACCGGCCTGTTCGAGCTGGCGCATGTTGGTCTGGATCGTCTTGGGCTTCACGCCGATCCGACGACCGAGCTCCGCGCGGGACGGGAAGGGCGCGCGATGGGGGTCGCGGTAGTAGTCGAGCAGCTGAACGAGGATGTTGAACTGCATGGCGGTCAGCCCCAGCCGGGACTGGGCCTGGATCAGGATCGACGGAATGCCGGCGTATCCGTTGGCGACCACCGCCTTGCCCCAGATCTTCTCCTGGGAGGAGGCGGTCTTCGTGCCGGCCTTGGGCGGAAAGGCGAGCACCGTGGATGAGGTAGGCGCGGTCATTGAGTGAACTCCTTCGCAGCCAACCTATGGGCCTCGCCATCGCGGAACAAGGATCCCGCTGCTGCGAGGTATGGTCTCTTGAGGATCTACCCGACTAGACCTGATTACGCTCGTTCCCGTGATGCGCTGATTCCCGTTGCGCTGATTCAGCGGCAGCCTGGCGCCCGAGGTGGGGCGGGTACACGCCATACCGGTAGGTCGTCCACATGGCATACCTCTGCGGACCTTTAGGCGAGGATCCCCGAGCCCCGCCCTGGAGGGGCGCCCTTCAGGGCGGCGGGCGAGCGGCCGGAACCGGCCGCCGAGGGGAGGGCGGGCAGACCCGTAGGCCTACGGGGCGAAGGGGATGACGGTCTAGGGCAGGATAGGCTTTGCGCCGGCGATGTCACACAGAGACCGCTCCCTTGCCCCACTTCAGCGTCAGGCTCGACGAGGATCTCGCCGCCCGGTTCGACGCCGTCGCCGCCGGCCGGGGCGGGCGCTCGCGGCTGCTGCGGCGGGTCATCGAGGCGGCGGCGGCGGACGCCGGCGATCGGGTGGTTGTTGCTGGAGGTGGGCCGACAAGCGCCAAGCTGACCCTGCGCCTGACCCAGGCCGACCTTGCGGCCCTGGAGCGGGAGGCGCGGCGCGCGGGCCTCAGCCGCACCCAATGGGCGGTCGCCCTGCTGCGCCGGCGCCTGCATGACCGGCCGCAACTGACGCCGCCGTCGGCCCAGGCTTTCATCGGCGTGCAGCGCGAGCTGCGGCGCATCGGGGTCAACGTCAACCAGATCGCCCGCGCGCTCAACGCGGCGGTCCTGCCGTGTCGGGTGCTCGACCTGGAGATCGCGCAGATGGAGGGTCTGGCCGATCAGATCCGCGATGAGCTGCGCGGCCTTCGCGCCGCCTTCGAGGGCGACCTCGGCTATTGGGACGCGGCCGGATGAGCGACTTCATCCAGGTGCGCGGCTTCGAGGAGGCGGTGCGGCCGCCGATCGATCCCCGGCGGGCCCGCATCACCGACCGGACGGGGCGGGTCAGCGTCCGGTCCGGGGAGGCGTCGCCCGCCGCGCGGCTGGGGCGGATCGCGCGGCGCGTCCCGGAGGTGGTGGTCAAGATCACCGGCCGCACCCGCGACGGCGGCCACCTCTCCAGCCACCTGCTCTACATCTCCCGCAACGGTGTCCTGCCGCTGGAGGGCCCCGACGGCGAGCGGCTGGAGGGGCGGGCCGCGGTCCGGACCCTGGCAGAGGACTGGATGGCGGAGGTGGCCGCCGAGCCGGGCCGGCGACGCGACAGCGGCGTCAGCCTCTCGATCGTGCTCAGCATGCCGCCCGGGACGGAGGCGTTCCGGACCCAGGACGCCGCCCGCGACTTCGCGGCCCGCACCTTCGGGGGGACGCATCCCTACGTCTTCGCCTGCCACACCGACGAGCGGCACCCGCATGTGCATCTGACGGTCCGGATGCTGGGCGAGGACGGCCGGCGGCTCAATCCGCGCAAGGCCGATCTGCAGCAGTGGCGGGAGACCTTCGCCGCTGCCTTGCGGGCGCGCGGGATCGAAGCCGAGGCGACGCCCCGGCGGGCCCGCGGCGTGGTGCGCAAGGCCGAGCGCACGCCCCTGCGCAAGCTGCGCGAGCGGTTCGAGGCGGGGGCCGGCCCGCCGTCGGATCGGGATCGCGCCGCCTGGCGCGAGGCGATGGCGGAGGGCGCGGCGGGGCCATGGACCGAAGCCCTGCGCCAGCGGCAGGCGAAGGTCCGGCGGTACTATGTCGCCCAGGCCCTGGCGCTGCGGCGCTCGCCCTCGGCGGCCGACCAGGCCTTGGCGCGGGACCTGGAAGCGTTCGTCAAAGCCATGCCGCCGGTGCGGACCCGCCAGGAGGCCTTGGAGCAGGCGATCGTCCAACGCGAGAAGTCGCGCCGGGGTGACGGGTCTGCCGGGCCGGAGCGTCGGCGATGAGGGGCAGGGCGCGGGCCGTTCTTGAATGCTGTCAGAAATTCTTCTATATTTCTGACAGGAGAACCGCCGTGCAAGCCCTCGCCGAACAGATCATGGAACGCGCCCAGGCGCTGCCCGAAGGCGCGCCGATCGCCGCCAAGGCGCTGCTGCACCTGGGCAGCCGCGCCGCCGTGGACCAGGCGCTGTCGCGATTGGTGCGCGCCGGCCGGCTGCTGCGCGCCGGCCGCGGCCTCTATGTCCGTCCGCTGGAAAGCCGCTTCGGGGTCCGGCCGCCCGCCGTCGAGAAGGTGGTGCAGGCGGTCGGGGCGCAACGCGGCGAGGTGATCGCCGCCAACGGGGCGGCGGCGGCGAACTCGCTGGGCCTGACGACCCAGGTGCCGATCCGCATGGTCTATCTGACCAGCGGGCCTGATCGCACCCTCAGCCTCGGCAAGCAGACCGTCGAGTTCAAACACGCGCCGCCCTGGCAGCTGCTGCTCGCTGGCCGGCCGGCCGGGGAGGCGGTGCGCGCGCTCGCCTGGCTCGGGCCCGAAAAGGTCGAGCCGGCCCTGGAAATGCTCAAGCGCAAGCTGGGCCCCTCGGCCTTCGGCGAACTGGTGGCGGTGGGGCCGCGCCTGCCGACCTGGCTGGCCCGGTCCGTCAGCCGATCGGCGGCGCATGGCTGAGGTCTTCCTGCGCCTGTCGGAGGCTGAGCGTCGCGACGCCCTGGGCGTCGCCGCCGAGGCCTCGGGCCGCCCGGCCCACCTGCTGGAGAAGGACGTCTGGGTCGTCTGGGCCTTGCAGGCCCTGTTCGAGGCGCCCTTCGGAGACCACTTGGTTTTCAAGGGCGGCACCTCCCTGTCCAAGGCCTACGACGTCATCCAGCGCTTTTCCGAGGACGTCGACCTCACCTACGACATCCGGCGGCTGCTGCCGGGCCTGGCGGAGGCCGGGGAGGACCCGCTCCCGGCCAGTCGCGCCGAGGAAAGACGCTGGTCCGAAGCGGTGCGGCGAGGCCTGCCCGAGTGGGTCGAGGCGCAGATCCGGCCGGCGCTGGAGGCGCGGCTGGCCGCCGACGGGATCGCCGCGACCGTGCGCGTCGAGGACGCCAAGGCCTTCATCGACTATGCGCCGACCCGGACCGGCACGGGCTATGTCTCGCCCAGCGTGATGCTGGAGTTCGGCGCGCGGGCGACCGGCGAGCCGAGCGCGCCGCGGCCGGTGGCCTGCGACGCCGCCCCACACCTGACCGGGCTGGTCTTTCCGGCCGCCACGCCGCGGGTGATGGCGGCCGAACGGACCTTCTGGGAAAAGGCCACGGCGGCGCACGTCTACTGCGCCCAGGGGCGCCTGCGCGGCGACCGCTTCTCCCGGCACTGGCACGATCTGGCGCGGCTCGACGCCGCCGGCTTCGCAGCGACGGCGATCGCTGATCGGGGACTGGCGACGGCGGTTGCGCGCCACAAGGCGATGTTCTTCCGCGAGACGGCCGACGGCCAGGTCATCGACTATGGCCAGGCCGTCTCGGGTGGGCTGCGCCTGAAGCCGGAGGGCGCCTCGCTGGAGGCGCTGGGCGAGGACTATCGCCGGATGATCGAGGATGGCCTGCTCCAGGACGACGCCGAGCCATTCGAGGCCCTGATGGAGGCCTGCGCCGACCTCGCGGCCAGGGCCAACGCCGCGGCCGCGCCCGCCGACGGCTGAGCGCCTACCGGTCGCGGTCGCGGCGCCGCCCGGCGTCGATCCGGACCGGACCGGGCGGTTCGGGGCGGGGTCGCCGCGCTGCGGCGCGCTCGAGATGGGCCTCTGCGCGGCTCCAGGCCCGCGCGAGCAGGCGCGCCCGGACCTCCGGATCAGCGATCAGGCCGCGGACGACGACGGCGGCGCGCCGCAGGCGGTCCTCCAGATCGGCCGCGCGCCGAGGCTCCTGGCCGTCGCGGGCGCGCGCGGTCTCCCGGTCCGGGGTCCGGGCGGGCTGACCGGCGGCCTGCCGGTCGCGCTCGCTCGGCCGATGGCCCTTCACGGTGATGTCCAGGGCCTGGGCCTGGACCCAGACCTCGCGCTTGAAGGCGGCGTCGCCCTGCACCCGGACCTCCGCCCAGCCGCGATGGCGGGCGATCTTCAGCATGTCGGCGACCACATCGGGATAGGCTGTCGCGGCGACCAGGGCGCGGCCGGCGTCCCGGAACGCCGGCTCGGCGGCGCGATGGTCGCGGAAGAAGCGCTCGGCGCGCCCTCGCCGGTCGTGCTCGATCAGATAGCGGTCGAGGAGCGAGGGCGGCAGATCGCCCTTGAACCGCGACACGGCGGCCGGTTGGCCCGAGGGGGCCAGCCGGTTCGGCGCGGGATCGGTTGGTGTTTGGTCGGGTCGGGACGGGGGCCTCATGGTTCGCGCTCCGGGTGGACGGGCGGGACCGCCGCGTCGATCATCCGGTCCAGCCACTGGCCGACCTCCACTTCGCCGGCGCCGGCCTGCGGCGGCGGCAGGCCCTCCTCGGCGAAGGCGCGCACGATGGCGTCGAACTCCAGCGGCGGGGGCGCGTCGTCCTTATGAGGTGCGACCAGGTCGCTCTCGACTGGCTCGCCCGGCGACGGGCGGGGGGCGACCGGGATTTCCGGCGGCGGGCGCTGGCGGTCGGTGAAGGCCCGCTCGCGCCAGTAGATGATCTTGCGCCCGCGGGTCGGCGGCAGGCCGGCCTTGAGGACCAGCAGGGCGTCGGCGGGCAGCTGCATCAGCTCCTGGGGCAGCATCAGCGGCCGGCGCTGGTCCGAGGCGGTGGTGCTGCGCCGCCCGGGGCTGAACCCGGTCGGCCGGCTGCGGCTGCGGGCGCTGTAGGTGTAGGACCCGAGCCGCTCGCTGAGCTCCTGGGCGACCTTCAACTCCTTGGGCGCGAAGACCACCTCGACGCCGCAGTTGGTCAGGATCTCCTCGGTGACGTCGGGTCCATAGAGGGCGCGCAGCTGCGAGGGGCTCTGGATCACCGGCAGCAGGCGCAGGCCGTAGCCGGCGACGAATGAGAAGGCGTGGGCCAGCACTGGGGCGGGGCCGAGGCGGGCGAACTCGTCGAGCAGGACCAGCACCGGCCGGTCGCCAGGGCCGGGCAGGGCGCGGCTGCTGAGGTCGATCAGCTGCTGGAACAACAGGCTATAGAGCGGCGCCACCCGCTGCATGTTGTCCGGGGTGGCGCCCAGATAGAGCGACACCCCGCCCCGGCGCAGGGCGCGCAGGTCGAAGTCGCTGGCGGCGGTGGCGGCGTCGACCGCCGGGTTCAGCCATAGGCCCATCCGCGTGGTGATGGTCTGGCGGATCGAGGCGAAGGTGTTCTCGCTGGAGGCGCAGAAGTCGGTGAGCGCCGCGACGCAAGGCCCCGACAGCGGCCGGCCCTCGCGCCGGCGCGCCGCGATCAGGGCCGGGAAACGGGCCCGCGGATCGCCCCGCGTCAGCTGGCGGAAGATCTCGCCGAGGGTGAATGGTCGGTCCGGAGTTTCGGCGACATAGGCGCCGACGCCGATGAAGCCGACGCGGGCCGCCTCCGCCCAGAAGGGATCGGCATGGTCGTGGCCCGGGAACAGCATCACCGCCATCCGCTGCAGTTCGTCGAGGACCGCGCCGGGGTCGCCGCGATCGACATGGCCAAGGGGATTGAAGCGGGCGGTGCGGCCATCGCGCGCCAGCGGGTCGAACAGCAGCACGGTCTGGCCGGAGGCGGCGCGGAAGCCGGCGGTGGCGGAAAAATTCTCGCGCTTGATGTCGAGCACCACCACCGAGCCCGGCCAGGCCAGCAGGTTGGGGATGACCACGCCGACGCCCTTGCCGGTCCGGGTCGGGGCGTAGAGCATCACATGCTCCGGTCCGTCGCTGATGAGGAGTTCGCCCGCCGCCTCGCCCAGCAGCAGCCCGCTCTTCGCCCGCAGGCCGTGCCTGCGCTGTTCGCCCGCCGTCGACCCACGGGCCGCGCCGTGCAGCGGGCGGCGCACGCCCAGGGCCGCGGCCATCACAAGGATCAACAGGCCGAGGCTCATCACGCCGGCGCCGATCGCCAGCCAGCGCCGGACGTCGGGATCATGACGGTAATAGAGGAACCAGCCCGGCACGCGGGCCGGCTCGATGTCGGCGGAGAAGCGCCCAAGGCCGATCAGGGCGATGGTCAGGGCTCCGGCCGCGAACAGGGCGGAGGCGGCGAGGACGGCGACCGCGACCAGACCGGCCCTAGTCGCCGGCGCGGCGCTTGCGAAGCGGGTCATGCCAGACCTCCGTCATCAGGAACCGACCGTCCGTCTTCTTCATCTGCACGACCACATCGACCATCAGGTGCAGCAGGGTGCGGATGTCGTCGCGCGGCAGATCGCGGCCGCCCTCGGACTCGCGGACCAGCAGGGTCAGCTGCTCGAAGGCCAGGGTGGCGGAATCGGCGTGAACGGTGGTGATCGATCCGGGATGGCCGGAGTTGACGGTGCGCAGGAATCTGGAGAAAGCCTGCGCCAAATTCAGGGTGCGCACCCGGATCGAGGCCGTGGCGGTGGCGGTACGGGCTGGGATCATCGACCCGGATGTCGATTGAAGTTCGTCCGTCGGACGGATGAGAGAAGGGGGCGGGTCTGGAACTTCTGTACGGAAGCCGGGAGTTTCAGTTCTGATCGCCGCCGACGCAAAGCGTCCCCCGGCTCAAGATCAGCGCCTATCCATTCCGGAACCCGCCGACGCGAAGTGTAGAGGCCCCCTTCACGGAGTCCAGCATTCCGGCCTGACGCGCTGCGCGATCCGCCATGAGCAGAGCGGCCAGTCGCATACCTCCCAGGACTCCGGATTTTCCGATTACATCCCGATGGTGTCGGACCTTGACGTTCGGCACCAAGGATCTGACCCAGTGCATCCGGCTCGATCTCGACTGCGTCAGGACGCTGCCAGGGCGTGCTTCGGCGAGCGGCGGGACGTCTTCACCGTTGCGCTCGCAGGGGCGGCGCCCGAGGCGGACAGGTCGGTGAGGATCGGGCAGTCCGGCCGGTCGTCGCCTGCGCAGCACCGCGCAAGGTCGCGCAGGGTGTCGGCCATGGAGGTCATCTCGGCGATCCGCGCGTCGAGGTCGGCGACATGCTTGTCGGCGATCGCCTTCACCTCCCGGCTTGATCGGTCCCGGTCCCGCCAGAGCGAGAGCAGATGGGTGATCTCCTCGACCGAGAAGCCAAGGTTGCGGGCTCGGCGAATGAATCTCAACTCGTTCACGTCACGGTCCGAGAAGTCCCGGTAGTTGCTCTCAGTCCGGTCCGCCGGCCGGATCAGGCCGACAGACTCGTAGTAGCGGATCATCTTGGTCGAAACGCCGGTCGCCTTGGAGGCCTGGCCGATATTCATGCGACAACTCCTTCGAAGCGGGTCTTGAAGCCACGGAGGCGCAGCGCGTTGGTGAGGACGCTGACGCTGGACAGGGCCATGGCGCCGGCGGCCAGCATGGGCGACAGCAACCAGCCGAACACGGGGAAGAGCAGTCCTGCGGCGACCGGGATCAGCACTACGTTGTAGCCGAACGCCCAGACCAGGTTCTGGCGGATGTTGCGCATCGTCGCCCGCGAGAGGGCGACGGCGTTCACGGCGCCCCGCAGGTCGCCACCGGTCAGGACCACATCGGCGCTCTCGATCGCGACATCCGTGCCGCCGCCGACGGCGAGCCCGACATCGGCCGCCGCCAGAGCCGGCGCGTCATTGACGCCATCCCCCACGAAGGCGACCCGCCGGCCGCCGGTCTGAAGGGCGCGAACGGCCTCCACCTTGCCGTCCGGCAGAACTTCGGCGCGCACCTCGTCGATGCCCAAACGTCGAGCCACGGCCTCCGCGGTCCGGCGGTTGTCGCCGGTGACCATGGCCACCTTTAACCCGAGGGCGTGAAGGGCGGCGATAGCGGCGGAGGTGGTGGCCTTGATCGGATCGGCGACCGCGATGATGGCGGCGAGACGGCCGTCGATCGCGGCATAAAGGGGGCTCTTGCCTTCTTCACCCAGCCACTGCGCCTGATCGGCGAAGGCGGACAGGTCGAGGCCGAGACCGAGCATAAGGCGGTCAGCGCCGACTTGCACAAACCGGCCGCCGACCCGACCCTCGGCGCCGAAACCGGGACGCGAGGAGAAGGTGTCCGGATCAGGAACGGGAAGGCCTTGCGCCTCGGCGGCCTGAATGATGGCGCGGGCGATGGGGTGCTCCGAGCGCGTCTCCAGCCCGGCGACCAGGCTCAGCACCTCGTCCTCGATGAAGCCCTCGGCCACGGTGAGGTCGGTTAGTTCCGGCCGCCCCTCGGTCAGGGTGCCCGTCTTGTCGAAGGCGACGACCTCGACGCCCTGAAGCGCCTGAAGCGCCTCGCCCTTGCGGAACAGGACGCCGAGTTCGGCGGCGCGGCCGGTCCCGACCATGATCGAGGTCGGGGTGGCCAGTCCCATGGCGCAGGGGCAGGCGATGATGAGCACGGCGACGGCGTTGACCAGGGCGAAGCCCAGCGCCGGCTGCGGTCCGAACACCACCCAGACGCCGAAGGTCACGACAGCGATGGCGATGACAGCGGGAACGAACCAGCCGGTCACCTTGTCGACCAGCGCCTGGATCGGCAGCTTGGCGCCCTGGGCCGCCTCGACCATGCGCACGATCTGCGCCAGCACGGTCTCGGAACCCACCTTCTCGGCCCGGAAACGGAAGGCGCCCGTCGTATTGATCGTGCCGCCGACGACCTTGGCGCCCTCGACCTTCTCCACCGGGATCGGCTCGCCGGTGAGCATGGACTCGTCAACGAAGGAGGCGCCGGACAGCACCGAGCCGTCGACCGGAACGCGCTCACCGGGCCGAACCACGATCACGTCGCCTGGCGTGACCTGATCGATCGGCAGCTCGATCTCCGACCCGTCCCGCTCCACGCGCGCCGTCTTGGCTTGGAGCGTCATCAGGCGACGAATGGCCTGGCTGGTCTGCCCTTTGGCGCGGGCCTCGAACCAGCGGCCGACAAGGATCAGCGTGACGATCACGGCGGCGGCTTCGAAATAGACGTTGGCGGTTCCGGCCGGCAGCCACTGAGGGACGAAGGTGGCGACCGTCGAGAAGGCCCAGGCGGCGGTGGCGCCCAGCACGACGAGCGAGTTCATGTCCGGCGTCAGCCGGATCAGGTTGGGCACGCCCTTTCGATAGAAGCGCAGACCCGGGACGAAGAGCACGAAGGTCGCCAGCAGGAAGCTGACGATCCGCCAGGGCGTCATGCCAATCGAGTCCATAAGCCAGGCGTGGGCGCCCGGAACGAAGTGCAGCGCCATCTCGATGACGAACAGCGGCAGGGTCGCGGCGCCCGCGATGGCGACGGCACGACCGAGACTAAGGATTTCCGCCGCCCGCGACGCCTGCTCCCGATCCTCGCTGGTCGTGTCCGGCGCGGACGCCGCCTCGGCGGTGTAGCCCGCCTTGGCCACTGCATCCGTCAAGGCGCGCGCATCAGCGGCGCCCTCCAGCACCCGGACCGTGGCTCTCTCGGTCGCCAGGTTGACGCTGGCGTCCAGAACGCCCGGCGTGGCCTTCAGCGCGCGCTCGACTCGGCCGACGCAACTCGCGCAGGTCATGCCGCCGATCTTCAGTTCGATAATGCGTTCGATCGGTTCGTAGCCGGCGGAGCGGATCGCCTGGGTCACGGCCGCCGCAGACCCCACGTCATCCAGTTCCACCCGCGCACGTTCGGCGGCGAGGTTCACCGTGGCGCTTCTGACGCCGGGGGCTGCCCGGATAGCTTTCTCGACCCGCCCCACGCAACTGGCGCAGGTCATGCCGAGCACGGGAATATCGAGCGTTCGCAGGGATGTGGCGGTCATCGGGATGTCTCCAGGATGGAAGTCCCTCTCCTGATGAACGTTCCAGTCATGGGAAGGTCAAGGCCCTTTTGGGAACCTCGCGCCACGCCGCCGGTTCGCTAGGCTTCACCATTGGAGAACCACCCATGTCGATAAGACTTAAGACGGGCCTTGCCGGCGTCGCCCTAGCCGCGCTGCTGATGGCCTGCACTCCGGCTGAGGACCCCGAGACGAACGATGGCGATACGGCGGCTACGTCGTCCGATCCCGCAATGGCCGCCGGCCCGAGCGGTATGCCGGCCGGCCCTGATACGCCTTACTCTGCGGCTGAGCAGCAGATGCATCTCGCCATGAGCCGGGCGAACGGCGCGGACCCGTCGGAAACGTTCGCCCTCAAGATGATCGAGCACCACCGTGGCGGCATGGCCATATCGGAGGTGCTGATGCAGCAGAACCCCGACCCGGAGCTCCGCCAGATGGCGGAGAAGACCATGACCATGCAGCGGCAGGAGATCGCCGAACTGGAGCAATGGGTGGCCGAGCACCGCTCGGGCGCGGCCGCTCAAGCGCCGGGAACGGGTCAGCCGACTGGCTGATCAAACTCACGTCAGCGAAATCGCACGGGAGTCGAAACTCCCGTGCGAACTCGTCTCGCTGGTGGCTAGGCGGAAGAGCGCAACAGTTCGGAGGGGCCGTTCTTACCGAACCGCTTCTCGAATCTTCGGCTGCATCTCCGGGGTTAGAACGGCCGGGCGCGGAGGAAGGGGGCGCTCGCCGCGCTTCCCATCACGCTCAATCTCAGCGATGAGCAACTTCATTTCCTCGATCTCGCGGACCTGGCTGGCGATGATTTCGTCGGCCAGTTCCCTGACTCGGGGGTCGCTGATCTGCGAGTTGCTGGCGTTGTTGATGGCGATGGAGTGGTGCGGGATCATGGCGCGCATGAAGGTGGTGTCATCCACCAGGGTCTGTGCACGGTTCATATAGAGCATCAGGGCGCCGAGAATTGCGGCCGCCACGACGATGGCCACCTTCGTGCGTCTGCCCTCATACATGCTCCACATGAATCCCAGCATGATCATCGCCATGACGCAGCCCATGATGAGTGACGCCATCAGGCGGTTGAGGCTGAACAGTGCATGGTCGAGGCTGTAGACCAGCTGATACATCAAGAAGAACATCACGACCGTCGAGGTCGCGATCATCGCCGCGAAGCGGCCCCAGCTCATTTTCATCTTCCACGCTCCCGGAATATCGCTGTCGTCCGGCCAACGCGAACAAACGTGGCCTGTTCCAGAAAGCCCCAGCCGACAGGGCCGGGGTAGGTGGCGCCCCCGCCGGCCCAGGTCGGATCAATGCGCATGACGCCTGTGCACCACCGCGTGCCCCTTGCCTCGCGAAATCAGCCAGCGATTGACGGGGAAGGCGACGGCGCCTGCAATCACGAGCGCGGCTCCGAGGCTGCCCCAGAACAGAAACGAGTCCAGATGTGCGTCCATCGCGCCGGGAATGACCAGCATGATGGCGTTGTCGACGATCTCCATGATGGCGATCGAGACAGTGTCCGCCGCCAGAGCCAGCTTCAGAACCGCCCCGAACGCCAGTCCGGCCCGCAGCAACGGGATCATGGTGAAGGCATAGCCGAAGAGGAAGGCGAGCCCCACGGCCAGGCCGATGGTCGACAGGGCGCTCCATCCGAGCGCCGTTCCAATAACCATCCCCAGCACCTCTCCCACGGCGCAGCCTGAAAGACAGTGCAGCGTAGCGGTAAAGGCGAGACGGTTCAGCGAGGTGCCGTGGGCTTGGACCTGCCCGGCAGGCGTCGTCGAATGGCTGTGGTGTTCATGATACATCATCGTTCTCCTCCGCGCCTCTGCTGCCCCTTCCCATCATGGCAAGGTCAAGTCCGTAGTTGCCCCTTGACCCTCCCACGCTGGGAAACCCCACCTGCCTCATCGTCGATCAACAAAGGAGATGACGATGATCGAGCTAAAGGTTGAACGCATGAGATGCGGCGGCTGCGCCGCGACGGTGAGGGCCGCCGTGGCCGAGGTGGCGCCAGAAGCCCGGATGGAGATCGAGATCGCCACCGGGACGCTGCGGGTGGAAGGCGAGGCCGACGAAGCCCGCGTCCGGGCCGCTATCGAGCGAGCCGGCTACGGCGTCGCATAAGGGTGTCGCGGCCGGTCCTTGGATCGGCCGCGATCCTCCCTCACGAGGGAAGCGCCCGTATCGCGCGTAGTGAAGCAAAGGGCCGGAAGCGGCCGAATGTCTGGAGACTGAGTATGCGTAACTTCAATTCCGCGCCCTTCATCGCCGTCGCGGCGGCCGCGGCCTTCATCGCTGGGCCGGCGGCGGCCCACGCCCGTCTGGTCAGCGCGACGCCCGCGCCCAACTCGGCTGTGGCGTCGACCCGAACGCTCACCCTGACCTTTAGCGAGCGCACGGTTCCCGCCTTCTCCGGCTTCGACGTCGTCAATGCGGCGGGGGACAAGGTCGCGATCCGCACTTTGGTCGGCGAGGACGGCAAGACACTGACCGGCACTCTCGCCCGTCCGCTGGCCGCCGGCGCCTATCGCGTCGATTGGCGCATCGCATCGAGCGACGGGCACCGCATGACGGGTTCCTACACCTTCTCGGTGCGTTGACGCCGTGCTCGAAGTCGCGGTCATCGCCCTCCGCTGGCTTCAATACAGCGGCGCTGTCGTCTTGCTCGGCGCGCCGCTGTTCCTGCTCTACAGCTTCAGGCGGGACGACGGTCCGAACCTGACCTGGGCGCGGCAGACGCTGGCCTTCGCCGCGATCGTGGTCGGACTTGGATCGCTTGCCGCCTTGGTGGCCCAGACCGCCGTCATGGCGGGTTCCCTGAGCGAAGCGGTCAAGCCAGCGTCCCTGTCCTTCATGATCACCGGGACCGGACTTGGCATGGCCATGGTGGCGCGGGCCGCGATCGCCCTCCTTGGCCTTGTCGTGGTTGTCGCCTTGACGCCTGGCAGGGCGATCTGGTGGCTGATGGTGGTCCTTGGACTCCTTGTCGCCGCCAGCTTTGCCTGGACCGGCCACGGCGCGGCGACCGAAGGACCGGGTGGCGTCATCCATCTCGTCGCCGACGTCATCCACACGGTCGCAGCAGCCTTGTGGCTGGGAGCCTTGGCCGCCCTGACGATCCTGCTGCTGCGCCGAACCGCGCAGGACGATCTCGCGATTCATAGAGCCCTGCACGGGTTCGCCGGGCTGGGGACCCTCGCCGTTGCTCTGTTGGTGGTGACGGGCTTGGCGAACAGCTGGTTCCTGGTCGGCCCGGAGCGGCTCGAAGGCTTGGGAACCAACCTCTATGGGCAGTTGCTGATCGCCAAGCTGGTGCTGTTCGTCCTGATGCTGGCGTTGGCGGCGGACAATCGCTACCGCCTCACGCCCTCGCTCGGGCTGAAGCTGCAGGGCGCGGAAGATCCAGTCGCGGCCCTCCAGCGGCTTCGACGCAGCATCGCGGTCGAGGCCGCGCTTGGCGCCGCCATCCTTGGACTCGTCGCCGTCATGGGAACGCTTCCGCCGCCAGCCGCGCTGTAGCCCCTCTACGCAGGCGCGCCCGACTCCCCTCGCGCCGCCCTCCTCACCTTTATGTTCTGGAACCGCCCGAACGAAGGCGGGTTGGCTTCGCATCCCCAGCCAAGGAGAGCGCCATGCACGCCCAAGAGATGATAAGCACCCACCCGCACGTCAGGGGTTCGGTCAACACCGCCCTCGCGCGGTGCATCGACGAATGTTATGACTGCGCCCAATCCTGCGTGATCTGCGCTGACGCCTGTCTCGGCGAGGAGATGGTGCAAAGCCTGCTCCAGTGCATTCGACTGAACCAGGACTGTGCTGACATCTGCACTGCGGCTGGCGCCGTCGCCTCTCGCCGGACGGGCTCGAACGAAGGAGTCATTCGGCTGACCTTGCAGGCGTGCGCCGAAGCTTGCCGGCTGTGCGCCGAGGAGTGTGAGCGCCACGCGGACATGCATGAACACTGCCGCATCTGCGCCGAGTCTTGCCGCCGCTGCGAAGAGGCCTGCAACGCCGCTTTTCAGAGCGTTCAGTAGGGCGAGCCAGGCGGCGGCTGGCAGGCCTTCGGTGACGAGCCTTCACGCATCGCCGTATCCTCGTCTAGCGAGGCGCGCGTGACGACCAGTGGATGTGGTGGATGCGCCAGCCGTCGGCGTGCCGCTTGAGGACCATCGTCTCCGTCGTGAGTCGATCCACGGCGCGGCCGTTGAACTGGCCAGTCGTGCGGCCCTCGCTGGTGATCCACGCGATGTCGCCGTCGGCCCAGCCCGATCTGCGCGCCACCGTCGCCTCCGAGGCGGCGGCGAAGGCGGCGTCCGCTCCCAGGTGATGGGACGCATATTCGTCGCGCGACCGCTCCGCGCCGCCTTCTTCGAAGATCATCACATCGGGCGCCAGAAGCGTCAGCGCGCCGACCGTGTCGCCGGCCTTGAGTGCGGCGTGGAAGGCATCGACGGCGGTGGCCGCGTCCGCCGCTTCCGCAGCGACCGCGCCTGGGTCGGAGTGGCCGTGGGCGTGGTCCTGGGCGAAAGCGGGTGTCGCCGAGAGCACAGCGAACGACAGGACGAGGGCAAGGGGTGTGCGAGACATGGCAAGCTCCGGATTGTGGATCACCTGAATGGCCTGAGCATCAGGCCGGTCGGTTGTGGCGATTGAACACGCGGGTGGCTCCTGATCGGAGCACCAGCAAAGTGTCGTAAGGTTCCTTGTGCCCCTGGGGCGTCTCCATGCCGGGCGAACCGAGCGGCATGGCCGGCACGGCGATGCCTACCGCCGTCGGTCGCTCGGCCAGCAGCCGGACGACGTCAGCAGCCGGCACATGACCCTCGACGAGATAGCCGTCGATCAGCCCAGTATGACAGGAGGCCAGGGCGTCCGGCATTCCTCGACTGCTGCGGACTGACTGGAGGCTCGGAAGAACCGTGATGGTGGTGCTGAAGCCTGCCTCGCGCATGTGCGCGATCCAGGCGTCGCAGCAAGCGCAGGTCGGCGTCTTGAAGACCGTCAGGTTCCTCGACGGGCGCGTCTGGGCGCAGGCCGTTCCGCTCAAGCCGATGAGGACCCCCGCGCCCAGGAACAGGCGACGGTTCAGGTTCGCAGGGTTCAAAAGGGTTCTCCCTGATCGCTGTGAACGGATCGTTTGGCTTCGATGGGGTCGGCGCGCTGCGGCGCCATCCGCCCCCGGAGCCAGCGGCGGCCGGGCTGCTCGACGAGGACATGGATGGCGGCGGCGACGACGAGCGTCAACACCAGCATGGCGATGAGTTCAACTACGCCCATCCGGTAATCTCCGGGCCAACCCGCGACGGCCTGCGCCGCATTGCGCCAGACCATCAGGATGGGGATGTGGACGAGGTAGAGCGCGAACGAGGCTTCGCCGGCGAACAGGGCGACGGGGTGGGAAAGGAAGGTCCGAACGTCCGCCTTGGCCAACAACGCGAGCGACAGGATGAAGGGCCCAGCGGCCGCCACGATGATGCGATCGTCGGCCCCGATCTGCATCAAGGCGAGCAGCGCGACCGTGGCGGCGAGAGCACCTATGACCGACACGCGCGCTGAAGGCGTCCAGCGCTGCCCGAGGTAGTAGAGACCGATGCCGTAGAGGAATTCAGGGATGATCCGCAGGATGCCCATGCTGTCTTCGGCCCGAGGCAGCACGCGTCCGAACTGCACGCGATAGATCGCATCCAGCGCGACGAACAGTATCGCGGCGAGCGCGATCAGCACCCATGGTCGGGCCCGCAGTCGTAACGCCAAGGCGGCGTAGGCGGGAAACGCGAGATAGGCGAACCACTCCGCAGACAGTGACCATGCCGGTCCATTCCAGAGCACCAGGGTCTCACGCGGAAACCAGGCCTGGACGAGCAGGAGGGTGCCGACGAAGTCTGCGGGATTGAACCGGCCTGGCTCCAGCCCGACCCCGAACAGGGGCGCCGCAAGCACGAGCCCCAGCATGGCCAGCAGGATGAACAGGTGGGCCGGATAAATCCGCGCGAACCGCGCCGCCAGGAACCGCCGATAGTCCAGCGGCCGGTCCCCTTGCAGATAGACGTGCGTCAGGATGAAGCCCGACAGGATGAAAAAGACGTCCACACCCAAGCGCGCGCGGTTCAACAAGCCTGCGCTCTCCGGCGGCAGCGTCCAGTAGAGTTGGTAATGGAACAGCACGACGCCGAGCGCGAGGAAGAACCTGACGCCGGTGAGCGGATCGAGCACATCGGGAAACGGAGCCCTCGCGGGGCCTGACCAGGCGCTCACATCGCTTCCCCCGGATGACAGGGCCGTTCCCGGTCGTTCTCTGATATCTACGCGGGCGACGGCTCGCCCCCTCGCGAGGGAAAGATTCAGCGGGCGCGTATGGGAGAGGGGGCGTGACGCAGGTGCGCAATGACTGACGACATAGACAGACTGATCGGCCAGGTCGCGCCGGGCGACATCGCCGGGCTCGCAGGCGTGGAGGAAGAGGTCTGGGCGCGGATCAGCGAACGCGGAGCGCGGGCTCGTATGGGGCAGGTCCGGCTCGCCGCCATCGCCTTCGCCCTGGTGATCGGCATCGCAAACGGAGGTTTGATGCTCGTGGCGCCCCGACCGGGGCCGTCCGAGTTGCGGGTTTTCACCGTGTCGGCCGGGCTCTCACCCTTCGCCGGTCTGGAGGCTCGCGGATGAGGGCGACGTGGAAGGCCATCGTCATGACCGCGGTTTTGGCGGCCCTGGCCAGCGGCGCGGCGACCTGGGCAAGCGCGGCCTGGATCATGCGCGAGCGCCAACCGCCGAGTCTGCACAGCGTCCTTCATGAAAAGCTCGATCTGAGCGCCGAGCAGGATCGCCGGCTCGACGTCATCGAGGCCCGCTTCGCCGCGAGGCGACCGGCGTTAGAGGCGGAAGTCCGCGCCGCCAATCGCGAACTGTCGGCTGCGATCGCAGCCAGCGATGGCGATACGCCCCAGGTCCAGGCCGCAGTCGATCATTTCCACGCCGCCATGGGAGATCTGCAGAAGGCGACCATCGCCCATGTCTTCGAGATGCGATCGGTGTTGACACCGGCTCAGGCCGAGGTGTTCGACGCCGCGGTGGTCGACGCCCTGCGCGACGACGCCGGCTAAGCGCGGCGCGTGGGGGCCGAAGACAGCATAGAGGCCCGTGCGGCGCGCGGCGATGCAGCCGCATTCACCGCCCTGATGACCGCGTCGAAGGCCGAGCTCTACAGGTTCGTTCGCCGCTATGTCGGCGACGAGGCCGAGGCTCACGACGTGCTTCAGGAAGCCTACGCCTCCGCCTGGCTGGCCTTGCGGCGGTATGATCCGGCGCGGCCATTCGACGTCTGGCTCCGCTCCATCGCCCTGAACAAATGCCGCGATTGGAGCCGTCGGCGTGCGGTGCGCCGTGTCGTGCGAGGGGTCATGGGACTGGATGCGCCCGAGGCGACCGCGGTCGGCGACGAGGCGCCCCTGCCGGAGACCCGTCTGGACGACCGGCGCAGGGCCGAGGCCCTGCAACGGGCGCTGTCCGACCTGCCGGACGCCCTCAAGGCGCCGCTCCTGCTCGCCACGCTCGAAGGGCGGTCTCATGCCGAGATCGCCTCTATCCTGCGCATTACGCCCAAGGCCGTGGAGACTCGCGTGGCTCGCGCTCGCAGGAAACTGGCGGAGGCGCTGGCCTGGTCGCCGAACGCAGACGCTTGACCTTGCCATGATGGGAAGGTGCACAAGGCCACGATCGCGTTGGCTGTGGCGTCCTGACGCAAGGGGCGCGTAGCCGGGATGCGTATCTAAACGAACGGCCGAACAGCCGACCAAGGATTCAATCGCCCATGTCGACCCCAAGTCTCGATCGCCGAATGCTTCTCCGTGGCGCCGCCGCCGGCGGTGGGCTGCTGGGGCTGCAGGGCCTGCTGCCGGCCTGGGCGCAGACCGGCTCGGCCGGCCTGCGGGCGGACATGCCGACGCTGACCGGGCCGAACGTCGATCTGACGGTCGGCCACTCGCCGTTCACCGTCGGAGGTCGGACGGGGCACGCGATTACCATCAACGGCGTCCTGCCGGCGCCGCTGCTTCGCCTGCGGGAGGGCCAGAACGTCCGGCTGTCGGTGGCCAACACCCTGGACGAGGACACTTCGATCCACTGGCACGGCTTGCTGGTGCCGTTCCAGATGGACGGCGTGCCCGGCATCAGCTTCCCTGGCATCAAGGCGCGTGAGACCTTCGTCTACGAGTTCCCGATCCGGCAGTCGGGGACGTTCTGGTACCACAGCCACTCCAATCTCCAGGAGGCGATGGGCCACTATGGACCGATCATCATCGATCCGGCGGGCGCCGATCCCGTCGCCTACGATCGAGAGCATGTACTGGTGCTGTCGGACTGGAGTTTCATGCACCCGCACGAAATCCTGGACAAGCTGAAGAAGAGTCCCGGCTATTTCAACCAGCAGCGAACGACCCTCGCAGGCCTGCTCGACGGCAGCGACCGGATGAGCCTGGAGGAGCGCCGCATGTGGGGCCAGATGCGGATGGACCCGCGCGACATCCTCGACGTCAACGGATCGACCTACACCTACCTCATCAACGGCCACGGACCGCAGGAGAACTGGACCGGGCTGTTCCGGCCCGGCGAGCGGGTCCGGCTGCGCGTCATCAACGCCTCGGCCATGTCGATATTTAACGTGCGTATTCCGGGGCTACCGATGACGGTGGTGCAGGCCGACGGGGAGAATGTGCGCCCGGTCGAGACCGACGAGTTCCAAATTTCGGTGGCGGAGACCTACGACGTCATCGTTCGGCCGACCGAGGACCGCGCCTACACCATCGTCTCGGAAGCCATCGACCGTTCCGGCATGGGCCGGGCGACCCTGGCGCCGCGCCTGGGCATGACCGCCGAGGTCCCGCCACTGCGTGAAGTCCCGAACCTGACGATGCGCGACATGGGCATGGGCGGGATGGACCACGGTTCGATGGACGGTATGTCCGGGATGGATCATGGCGCGATGACCGGCATGGATCATGGAGCCTCGACGCAAGGCGGGGCTCCGGCGGGAGACATGGCCGGAATGTCCATGGCCGGAATGAACATGCGCGACCCCGAGAACGCTCCGCCGGACATGGCGGTCGGCGTCGGCGTAGACGCCATCGCCATGGACCCGGCCAATCGCCTGGGTGAACGGCCGATCGGGCTGGAGGACGTGCCGCACCGGGTGCTGGTCTACACCGATCTGGTGTCCCTCGCCCCCAACAAGGACCAGCGGGCCCCGTCTCGTACCATGGAAATCCATCTGACGGGCAATATGGAGCGGTTCATGTGGGGCTTCGATGGCCGCAAGTTCAGCGAGCTGGTCGAGCCCATCCGCTTCGAGCGCAACGAGCGAGTGCGGGTGACCCTGGTCAACGACACCATGATGGCCCACCCAATCCACCTGCACGGCCACTTCTTTGAACTGGTCACAGGCGGCCCGGCCGGGCACCAGCCGCTCAAACACACCGTCAACGTCGCGCCCGGCGGCAAGGTGACCTTCGATCTGACCGCCGACGCGCCTGGCGACTGGGCCTTCCACTGCCACATGCTGATGCACATGCACGCCGGGATGTTCAACGTCGTCACTGTGCGGCCCATGGACGGAGCCGCGTCATGAACCGCGTCGCCATCGCCCTCGCGCCGCTGATCCTCGCGGCCAGCCCTTTCAGCGCCCAGGCCCAGGACCCTCATGCAGGCCATGCCATGCCGGCGCCAACACGGCCCGCGGCCGAACCGGCCCCCCGCCCCCAAACGCCGGCCCGGCCGACGGCGCAGGACCCGCACGCGGGCCATGTCATGGCCCCCGCCCAAACCGCGCCGGTGAGCGATCCTCACGCCGGCCATCAGATGCCGGCTCAGCCCGCGACGCTGGATCCGCACGCGGGGCACGACATGTCGACAATGCCGCCTGTCGAGCAGATTGATCCGCACGCGGGCCACGACATGTCGACCATGACCCCCGCCCAAGCCGACCCTCACGCCGGCCACGACATGTCGGCGATGAGCATGGGGCCGCCGGACGTGCCGACCAGCGCCGACAACCCTGGGAGGCCGCCAGAGGACCCGCTTCCAGTCGCGGCCCTCGCCGGTCCGGCCCACGCGGCTGACCTGGTCTTCGGAACCGAGGCCATGGCAGCCGCCCGTCAGATCCTGGTGCGCGAGAACGGCGACGTGCGCACCACGGCTGTCATCATCGACCGCCTCGAAGCTGGGTTCGGCGACGACGAAGAGACCTATCTCTGGGACGTCCAGGGCTGGACCGGCGGAGACATTAATCGCTTCTGGTGGAAGTCGGAAGGCGAGGGCGACTTCGGGGGCGATCTCGAAGAAGCCGAACTCCAGGCGCTCTACAGCCGCGCGGTCACGCCGTTCTGGGACGTTCAGGCGGGCGTACGCCAGGATTTCCGACCCGACGGCGAGGACACGACCCATCTT
>Ga0233425_10003023_pt1 | contig 31621 bp, 29 predicted proteins | sample Watercolumn_Towu_2_FD_181712 | JGI IMG/M metagenome (GOLD analysis project Ga0233425, IMG submission 181712) | Freshwater microbial communities from Lake Towuti, South Sulawesi, Indonesia - Watercolumn_Towuti2014_140_MG | ecosystem: Environmental > Aquatic > Freshwater > Lake | place... | reverse complement strand
GAGGGCTGATATCGGCCATCTGGAACCTCCTGTCTGAGGGTGGGTTGCGACGCCCAAATCCTCTCAGACAGGAGGCTAATCACGCGACCTCGCCGTTCCCGCCGCGATAGCGGCTTCGTTCAATCCCTTTCGATTCATTCAGACAAGAAAGCGCTCTAGCGGCCGCGTTCGCCGACGCTTTGGCGAATGCGTACTGCGCCTCTTGGACCCTATTCGTGACCTGCGTTGCTCCGCTCATGTCCGGTTCTCCGCTGCTCTTATCCCGTCGGACGTATACTGAACTTGCGGATCATTTGATTGTTCCTCTCGAAGCTACGCTTTCGCGGGAACAGCTGGCCGAGCGTAATCGGGCCGGCGATCGGAAGGAGCGTGGCGAGAATTTTGGCGACGGGACCGCGCTACAATCCTGGAAGAATATCTTCTTCATCTTCGGCGAGCTTCGCCTCGCCAATTGATTTTTGAAATTCTCCGACGACGATCTGCGCCAGTCCCGAGAGCGTGAGATTCGGCGACTGCGCGGCCATGCCGAGGGTCAACTTGGTTTTGCCCATGGCCCGATTGGCGTATCCGCGCATTTGGTCGGCGGCGCCGGATCGCATGATGCTCCCGAGAGTCTCCCGCATCGAATCCTTGACGTGCGTAACCGATGAGCGGGCGGGCGCCGTTTGATCGAGGTCGACCGCATTTTGTTCTGGAAGACCCGGAGAATTTGAGGCTGCGGCGTGGCTGCAATTTTCCGCGATAGAGATGAGAGCGCCGCCGCCGGTCAATTCGACCATTGATTTTAATCTCCTGAAATCCGTTCCGGCGTTCGGCAAGCGCCGGCCGCCAAGGATAAGAACGGATGGGAAAGCTCTATGTTCCATAAGCCGCGCATAACGCGCCGTTCGAGGCTCGAAGCGCCACAAAACCTCGGGAAGCGAAGAAAAGCCGCTATTTACTTAAACGGCTTTTCGACGCCGGGCGGCAATGTTACTTGGAAGCCCTGGTTGATCGCCGAGAACATCTGATAAAATCCAGATAAAACCACGAGTTCGACAAGACCTTCGACGCCGAATCGCTTGAGGGCGTCGTCCTGAACCTGTTGCGGAATGTTTTGCCAGGAAAAGGTCGAGGCCAGGACCTGCGCAACGATATTGTAGGGCGGGGCGGCGACGGCGCGCACATCCTCGCCCCGCCGCAAGGCGTCGATGAGGGAGGCGGGCACGCCCGCCGCTTCGGCGTGTTGAATGTGGTCGACCCATTCGAAGGCCGCGCCGGTGTGGCGCGCGACGAAAAGCACGACGAATTGATAGACATCGCGCGGCAGATGGCCCTGGAACTTAAGGTAATAGCCGAGGTCTTCGATCTTCTCGCAAAGTTGCGGATGGTTCATCAGCGCGGCGTAGGGGCCGCCGAAGCCTGCGCCTTGCGCCTTGCGCCGCGCCGCCATGCGCGCGTAAATCGCGCGATCGTCCGGCGACAGTTTCGAAGGATCGAAGGGCAACTGAGCCATTGGCGCTCTCTCATTCGTGGTAGGAATAGGCCGCGATCGCCTCTGCCCAATCCTTCACTGGCGTGGTGAAGGCCTTATCCGCTTTGACGTCGATGAGGCAGGGGCCTTCGCCTTGCAGCGCTCTCTCGAAAGCGCCGGCAAGATCGCGAGGCGCGCGCACAGTTTCGGCGCGCGCGCCCAAGGCTCGTGCGAAGCCCGCCCAATCGTGGTCCGGCAGACGCGTCAGTTCGTCGGGCGTTGGACCAAGCTCATGCGCGCGCAGCCAGACGTTCCCCAGCGCCGCATTGTTGATGACGACATAGACGATCGGCAGCCGGTAGCGCGCCGCGGTGGCGATTTCCATGCCGCCCATGCGCATGCAGCCATCGCCGGTGATCACCCCGACGCGCCGGCGCGGCTGCGCGCATTGGACGCCGATCGCGGCGCCGATCGCCCAGCCCATCGGGCCGAGATTGGTGGCGGAAACGTAAGTTCTCGGTTCGTAAGCTTCCCAATAGTGGCCGGCGAAGGCGCGGTGCGCGCCTGAATCGACGACCAGAACGCCGTCGCGCGGAAGAGCCTTTCTCAGCTCGCTGACGACGCGCGCCGGATGAATCGGCACCGCGTCGCTTTCGCAATTTTCAGGGTCCTGCAGCCGAGGCTTCGAGCGAATCTCTGAAACCCAATTCGCGCGCGCAGAGAGCGTCGGTTCGAGAGACTCGCGCAGCTTGCCGCTTTGATCGATCAGATAATCCAGATAGGCGCCACAGCTCCCGACGATGCCGCCATCCTGCGCATGCGTCCCGATCGCGGCGGGCGCCAAATTCACGCAGATCGAGGCGTCGGGCTTCAGCCGCAGCGCCCAATGCATCGTGTCGCGCTCATTCAGTCCCGAACCCAAGATGATCAGCAAATCGAGCGAGGGGTCGGTCAGCGCGGCGCGGGCGTGATGCGTGCCCGCATAGCCGAACACGCCAAGCGACAGAGGATGGTCCTCCGGAAAAATTCCCTTGCCGCACAGTGTCGTCGCGACGGGAATGCGCCAAAGCTCGGCGAATTCCTTCAGCGCCCTGGCGGCGCTCGGATCCTCTACGCCAGCGCCGGCGAGAATGGCGATCTTGATGGGCGGCCTTCCGGCGGAAGCGCCAGAAAAATGGCGCAGCGACGACTCTGCCGCCGTCACGGACAGCATGTCGTAGTCGACCAGCGCCCGGTCGATCGGCGAATGGCTGACCGAAAGCGCTTCCGCCAGACAGTCGCCGGGCAATGAGAGATGCACTGGCGCGGTCGGTCGGGTGCGCAGCTGCAGCAGCGCGTGTTGAAACAGATGCGGCATATTCCTCGGACTGTCGATCGACGAGGAATAGCGCGTCAGCGGCTTCATGATCGCGACGTCGTCCAGCGTCTGCGGACTGGCGTCTTGAAACACGCCCAAGCCTTCGAGAACTGTCGCTACCTCGCCGCTCAACAGAAGAAGCGGCGAGCCGTCCGATTGCGCGGTCGCCACGGCGGTGACAGCGTTGGTCAGGCCGGGTCCGCCGATGCAGAGCCCGGCGCCGAAATTTCCGCTCGCGCGCGCATAGCCGTCGGCCATATAGGCGGCGCCGCCTTCCTGCGCCGCTACGATCGGGGTAAGAGCCTTCTGTCTTCCCAATGCCGGCAGAAAGGGGTCGACGAGTCCGCCGGGCACCATGAACAGATGGTCGAGTCCTTCGCTCGCCAGCGCTTCGAGGATGAAATCGACCCCTAGCGGCATTGAGGCTCCAGTTCGGGATTGGCGCGCCCGGCGTCGACGGGCGAATTGTTGATGGCGAAGCATAGTCGACCGAAAGCTTCGCGATCAATCGAGATTTGTTTCCACTTCGGGGCGAGTTAATTCTTGGCGTCGATCGCGCGCAGCGCTTCCGTCGCCAGCGTCTCGGCTTCGTCTTTGAGCGCGACGCCGGTCAATTGGCGTCGGCGGGCTTCGCTGCAAAGATAGAGCAGCTTTCGCGCCGCCTCGTCATAGGCGAGTCCTTGCGGACGGATGTTCGAGAGACAATTGCGCTCGGCGTCGGTGCGGCCGATGCGCGGCGCGTAAGTGAGATAGACGCCGAGGCTGTCTGGCGAGGAAAGACCGGGCCGTTCGCCGATCAGTACCGCCGCAAGCTGGGCGCCGAGCGTTTCGCCGATGTCGTCGCCCAGCGCGACGCGTCCTTGTTCGGCGAGCACGATCGGCGCGATATTCCATGATGTCTGATCGAGAGATTGCAGCGTCTTTTCGAGCACCGGGATGGCGTGTCGGGCGATCGCGCGGGCGGAAAGTCCTTCGGCGATGATGAAGGCGATGTCGCAATCGCCCGCCAAAGATTTCAGCCGCTCGCGGGACTCCTCATCTAGTCTTCGACCAAGGTCCGGGCGCAGCAGGTAGCTGCGCCGATCACGCGCGGCGCTTTTTACGCAAACAGCCGCGAGTCCGCGCGACGTCAAATCGTCGAGGAGAGTTTCGACGTCGAGCCGCTCTTCGACCGCGTCTCGCGCCTCGGCATGCGCCAATTGAAAATCCAGAGTGGCGCGCGTCGTGAGCGCCGCCCCGGCGCGCGGCATAAAAATTCGCGCCGGCGTCGCCGAACGCAGTTTCGCAATCATGTCGGCAGGCGCTGGGCGACGATCCGCCATTCTCACGCTCTTTCGAGAAGCGGCGCGAAGGACGCGGGAAGCGCCTGCGGCTGTAAATCGCCGCGCGCGTCGCTCAGCCCCACGTCGCTCAGCCATTGCGCGAATTCCGGCGCCGGCGACAGATCGAGCATGCGCCGCACGGCGAGCACGTCATGATAGGAGGTGCTCTGGTAATTCAGCATGACGTCATCCGCGCCAGGAACGCCCATGACGTAATTGACGCCGGCGACGGCGAGCAGCGTCAGAATATCGTCCATATCATTCTGGTCGGCTTCGGCGTGATTGGTGTAACAGACGTCGCAGCCCATCGGCAGTCCGAGCAGCTTGCCGCAGAAATGGTCTTCGAGCCCCGCGCGCGTGATCTGCTTGCCGTCGAAAAGATATTCCGGCCCGATAAATCCGACGACGGTATTGATCAGAAGCGGCTCGAACATGCGCGCGACGCCATAGGCGCGCGCCTCCAGCGTCTGCTGATCGCAATTCCAATGGGCGTTGGCCGAAAGCGCCGACCCCTGGCCGGTCTCGAAATACATGACATTGTCGCCAATCGTCCCGCGCTTCAAAGCGAGCGCCGCTTCATGAGCCTCGCGCAACAGCGCGAGATCGATCCCGAAGCTTGCATTGGCGGCTTGCGTGCCGGCGATCGATTGAAAGACGAGATCGACTGGCGCCCGCCGCTCGATGAGCCGCAACGTCGTCGTGACATGGGCGAGCACGCAGGATTGCGTCGGAATATTGAGCGACTCGCGCAATTCGTCGAGCAGGCGCAAGAGTTCGTAACACTGTTCCGGACTGTCGGAGGCCGGATTGACGCCGATGACGGCGTCGCCATTGCCGAGCAGCAGCCCGTCGATAGCGCTGGCGAGAACGCCGCGCGCGTCGTCGGTCGGGTGATTGGGCTGAATCCGTGACGACAGCCGTCCGCGCAGGCCGAGCGTATTACGAAATCTGGTGACGACGCGCCGCTTGGCGGCGATGAGGATCAAGTCCTGGTTACGGCAGATTTTTGATGCTGCGGCAACCATTTCCGGCGTGAGCCCGAAGGTCAGAGCGGAAAGCGCTTCCTCATCGGCGGCGTCGGAGAGAAGCCAGTCACGAAATTCGCCGACGGTCAGCGAAGCGATCGGCGCGAAGGCCTGGCGATCATGACTGTCGACGATGAGGCGCGTGACCTCGTCTTCTTCATAGGGAATGAGCGCTTCGTTTAGGAAGACGCTCAAGGGCAGATCGGCGAGGGCCATTTGCGCCGCGACGCGCTCGGCCGCGCTGGTCGCGGCGATTCCGGCGAGGCAATCTCCCGAACGCAGCGGAGTCGCCTTCGCCATCAGCGTCTTAAGGTCTCGGAACCTATAGCTCGTGCCGCGAATCGTCGTCCCATACATGGCTCGACCTCGAACGACCGTTTATCAGGCTAGGGCGCCGACGCGAACATGTCACCTTGTGTCGGCAAAGTTTTCCCCAGCGCCGCAGCCCATGGCCTTTGCGCCCAACCCGAATATACTCGTCGAGCCAAAGTTCGTTTCGTCCCGCCGAGCCGATGTCAGCCGATAACGTAGACCCTGAAACTTCAATCCGCGCGCTGCCGCTCTGGCGTGGGCCGATCGACATCGCGCCCCTGCTCGGCGGCATCACCAATAAGAACTATATCGTCACCGACGGCGACCGGCGCGTCGTGGTCCGGCTTGGCGGCGACATCCCGGTTCATGGCGTGATGCGCTTTAATGAGCTCGCGGCGAGCAGGGCGGCTGGCGCCGCCGGCGTGTCGCCGAAGGTTCTCTGCGCCGCGCCGATGGCGATGGCGCTCGAATATATTTCCGGCCGCACCTATGAAGCTGAGGACGTGCGCCGAAATCGCGGACGCTGCGTCGATCTCGTCAAGCGCGTTCATCGCGAGCTCGCGCGGCATTTGCGCGGGCCGACGCTGGCTTTCAACGTCTTTCACGTCATCCGCGATTACGCCCATACGCTCGTCGAGGATCAAAGCCGGATAGCGTCGGAATTGCCGCGATTGCTCGCGGCGAGCGAGGTCCTGGAACAAAGCGTCGGCCCGATCGATCTCGTTTTCGGCCATAATGATCTTCTCGCCGCCAATTTCATCGATGACGGGCGCCGTCTCTGGCTCGTCGACTGGGATTACGCCGGCTGGAACACGCCGCTCTTCGATCTCGGCGGGCTTTCGTCGAACAATGGCTTCGACGCCGCGGACGACGACGTCATGCTCGAGGAATATTTCGAAACGCCGCCCACCGATGCGTTGCGCCGGCGGTTCAAAGCGATGCTTTGCGCGTCGCTGTTGCGCGAAACCTTATGGAGTCTTGTCTCGGAAAGCCGATCCGAGATCGATTTCGACTATGTTGCTTATTCTGATCAAAACATGTCGCGCTTCGAGGGCGCCTGGGCGGCGTTCCAGCAGATGGAAAAAGCATGACCGACCTCCCGCGAAGCGCGCAGATCATTGTTATCGGCGGGGGCATCGTCGGCTGTTCGGTCGCCTATCATCTCGCCAAGCGCGGCGTCGAGACTCTGCTCATCGAGCGCCATCAATTGACGTCTGGTTCGACATGGCACGCCGCCGGACTGATCGGGCAGTTGCGGACCAACGCCAACATCACCAAACTGCTCGGCTATTCGGTCGAGCTTTACAACCGGCTCGAAGAAGAGACGGGCTACGCCACCGGCTGGCGGCGCAATGGCGGGCTGCGCCTCGCCTGCAACGCCCACCGATGGATCGAAGTCAAGCGGCAGGCCACGTCGGCGCGGAGTTTCGGCCTCGACATGCAGCTCCTCAGCGCCAAGGAGGCGCAGGCGCTTTGGCCGCTGATGAATGTCGATGACGTTATCGGCGCCGCCTTTCTGCCGACCGACGGACAGGCAAATCCTTCCGACATCACCCAGGCGCTGGCGAAAGGCGCGCGGCTCGCCGGCGCGAAGCTTGTCGAAGGCGTCGCGGTCACGGATTTCGTCATCGAGAACGAGCGCGTGCGCGGCGCCGTCACCGATCGCGGCGTCATCGCTTGCGAAAAGCTCGTTCTCTGCGCCGGCCTGTGGACGCAGCCGCTCGCCGCGCGCGCCGGCGTCGCCGTTCCGCTCTCGGCGGTTCACCATCAATATATCGTGACCGAAAAAATCGAAGGCGTGACCAGCGGTCTGCCGACTCTGCGCGATCCGGATCGGCTGACTTATTACAAGGAGGAGGTCGGCGGTCTCGTGATGGGCGGCTATGAGCCCAATCCGGTGCCGTGGTCGTCGGGCGTCGTGCCAGAGGATTTCGCCTTCCGGCTGCTCGAAGACGACTGGGATCATTTCGAGCCGATCATGAATCTCGCGCTCGGCCGCGTGCCCGCGCTCGCCGAAGCCGGGATCAAACAAATGATCAACGGCCTCGAAAGCTTCACGCCCGACGGCAATTGGATGATCGGCGAAGCGCCGGAGGTGCGCAATTTCTTCGTCGGCGCCGGCTTCAACGCCTTCGGCATCGCCTCCGCCGGCGGGGCCGGCATGGCGCTCGCCGAATGGGCGGCCGATGGCGAACAGCCTTTCGATCTCTGGCCGGTCGACATTCGCCGCTTCGGCGCGCCGCATCGCGACCCGAACTGGGTGCGGGTGCGGACGCTAGAAGCCTATGCGCGCCATTACAGCATCGCCTGGCCCTTCGAGGAGTTTACGTCTGGCCGGCCGCTGCGGCGCTCGCCGCTCTATGACCGGCTCAAGGCGAAGGGCGCCTGCTTCGGCGAGAAGATGGGTTTCGAGCGACCCAATTGGTTCGCGGATTTAGAAGCCGGCGAAGCGCCGCAGGATCGCTATTCCTTCGGCAGGCCGGGCTGGTTCGAGGCGGTCGGGCGCGAGCATCGCGCCTGCCGGGAGGCGGCGGCGCTGTTCGATCAGACGAGCTTCGCCAAGGCGCTCGTCGTCGGCAAGGACGCCGAAGCGGCGCTGTCCTGGATCGCCGCCAACACTGTCGCCAAGCCGCCCGGCGCCGTCGCCTATACTCAGCTGCTGAACCACAAAGGCGGCATCGAATGCGACCTGACGATCACGCGCCTAGCCAGCGACCGTTACTATGTGGTGACGGGAACGGCTTTCGGCACGCATGATTTCGATTGGATCAGGCGATCGATTCCTGAAGGGCTGGACGCGACGCTCATCGACGTCACTTCCGCGAATTCGGTATTGGCGTTGATGGGACCGCGCGCCCGCGAAATCCTGCAATCCTGTAGCGACGGCGATTTCTCGAACGACGCCTTTCCTTTCATGAGCGCCCGCGAAATCCGTTTGGCCGGCGCGCCGGTTCTGGCGATCCGAGTCACTTATGTCGGCGAACTCGGCTGGGAGCTACACACCCCCGTCGATTTCGCGGCCTCGGTCTATGACGCTCTTATCGAAGCTGGCGCGTCCTTTGGACTTGTCGACGCCGGCTACAGAGCGATCGAATCGCTTCGTTTAGAAAAGGGCTATCGCGCCTGGGGCGCCGACATCGGTCCCGACCATACGCCGCCGATGGCGGGCGTGGGCTTCGCCGTCAAAATGAAATCCGGCGCGCCCTTTCAGGGGAGGGAAGCGCTGGTTCAATCCGCCGCCGCGCCACTGCCGCGCCTTTTCGCCGGTTTCGCCGTCGACGATCCCGACGTCGTGCTGCTGGGGCGCGAAACCATCTATCGCAATGGCGCGCGCGTCGGCTGGCTGTCGAGCGGCGGCTATGGCTATTCGATCGACAAGGCGATTGGCTATGGTTACGTTCGCTGCCCCGACGGCGTCGATCCGACCTTTGTCCTCTCGGGCGACTATCAGCTCGAAATCGCCGGCGAACGCCGGCCGGCGACGGTGTCGCTCTCGCCGTTCTATGATCCGAAAGGCGAACGCATCCGCGCCTGACCGCTGCTTCTATGCGTCGAGTTGCTGGTCGGCGGCTGCCGCCGCGTCGCCGACATCGCGCGGGGCGCGAAACATCGAGATGATTTCCTCGACCGCGTCGAGCGCGAGATCGAGGTCGTCTTGGGAGATGACGAAGGGCGGCGCCAGACGCACGACGGTGTGATGCGTGGCGGTGGTCAGCACGCCTTTGTCGATCAGGCGCTCGCAAACTTCTCGCGCGCTCGCGTAGCGCGGGTCCAGCTCCACGCCCGCCCACAGGCCGCGCCCGCGAATCTCCCTGATCGCCGGCAGGCGCATCGCGTCCAGCCGTTGCAGCATTCTCGCGCCGAGCGCCTGGCTGCGTTCGACCAGCCGCTCGTCGCGAATGATTCGCAGCGCTTCGAGGCCGATGGCGGCGGCGAGCGTGTTTCCGCCGAAGGTCGACCCATGCGAGCCTGGCGTGAACACATCCATCACTTCGCGCTTCGCGACGAAGGCGGAAACCGGCAGCACGCCGCCGCCAAGCGCCTTTCCGAGCGTGACGCCGTCGGGCAGAACCTTCTCATGTTCGAAGGCGAACCAGGTGCCGCTGCGCCCCAGCCCGGATTGAATCTCGTCGAGCAGCAGCAAGACGCCGCGCGCGTCGCACAGTCGGCGGAGCCCCAAGAGCCAGCCGTCGGGCGGCACGATGACGCCGGCTTCGCCTTGAATCGGCTCGACGAGGATCGCCGCGGTGTTTGCCGTGAGGGCGGCTTCGAAGGCCGCGAGATCGCCAAAGCGCGCCGAGCGAAAACCCGGCATGAACGGCCCAAACCCGTCGCGATATTCTTCCTCCGACGAGAAACTGACGATCGTCGTGGTGCGGCCATGAAAATTGCCGTCGGCGACGATGATTTCCGGATTGGCGATACCTTTGACGCGATGGCCCCAGCGGCGCGCCGCCTTGACCGCCGTCTCGACGGCTTCCGCGCCGCTGTTCATCGGCAGAGCGGCGTCGAGCCCGGTGACTTTGCAGAGTTCTTCGAGAAATGGGCCAAGCCGGTCATCGTAAAAAGCGCGCGACGGCACCGCCAATCGCTGCGCCTGTTCGGCGAGCTTTGCCAGAATTCGCGGATGCGCGTGACCGAGGCTGACCGCCGAATAGGCGCTCATCATGTCGATAAAGCGCCGGTCTTCCACATCCCACAGATAGGCGCCCCGTCCGCGCGCGAGCCTGACCGGCAGCGGATCATAGTTCCTGGCGACGTGCTTGTTCCTGAACGTCGTACGATCCATATGCGAGAGCTTTTCGCGCCTGCCCGCGTCAGTGGGGACTGCGGACATTTGCGCCTTTCATGCCTACATAGGCAGTCGTGACATAAGGCGCCAGCTGCGTGACACGGCGATCATCGGGGAATTGAAATGGAGCCGCGCGTTCCGCATGCCGAATTGGCCGCCGAAGCCGCGGCTCTTCTGCAAAAATTCGGGGTGGACTCTCGCAGGTTCACGGGCGGGTCTCGGACCATTCGCTCGCCGATCACTGGGGAGATCATCGCGCGCGTCGACGGCGCCGATTCAGCGATCGCGCAGCAGACGATCGCGCGCGCCGAGGCGGCATTTCGTATCTGGCGCAATGTCCCGGCGCCGCGTCGAGGCGAATTCGTGCGTCTGCTCGGCGAGGAGCTGCGCGCGGCCAAGGCCGAGTTGGCGCGCCTCGTCACGATCGAGGCCGGCAAGATCACGACCGAGGGCCTCGGCGAAGTGCAGGAGATGATCGACATCTGCGACTTCGCCGTCGGCCTGTCGCGGCAGCTCCATGGACTGACCATCGCCACCGAACGCCGCGGCCATCGGATGATGGAGACCTGGCATCCGCTCGGCGTCGCCGGCGTGATCACCAGCTTCAACTTTCCAGTCGCGGTCTGGGCCTGGAACGCGGCGCTGGCGCTCGTCTGCGGGAATGCGGCAGTCTGGAAGCCGTCGGAAAAGACGCCGCTCGTCGCGTTGGCGACGCAGGCGCTGGTCGAGCGCGCCGCCGCGCGTTTCGGCGATCCGCCGGATGGGCTTTGCAGCCTGCTCATCGGCGGTCGCGAGATCGGCGAGGCGCTGGTCGAAGATTCGCGGGTTCAGCTCATTTCCGCAACGGGTTCGACGGCTATGGGCCGCGCCGTCGCGCCGCGCCTCGCGCGTCGCTTCGCGCGATCGATACTCGAACTTGGCGGCAACAACGCGGCGATCGTCTGCGCCTCCGCGTCTCTCGATCTTGCCGTGCGGGCGATCGCCTTCGCGGCGATGGGCACGGCGGGCCAGCGCTGCACGAGCCTGCGCCGCCTGATCGTGCATGGCGACATTCATGACGAGCTGCTGACCCGGTTGCGACGCGCCTACGGTACAGTTCCGATCGGCGATCCTCGCGATGGCGCCTCGCTCGTCGGACCGCTGATCGACGAGGCCGCCTATGCGGCGATGCGCGCGGCCCTCGACGAGGCGCGCGGCGCGGGTGGCGTCGTCTTTGGCGGCGAACGCGCATTGGCCGAAAAATATCCCGGCGCCTTTTACGTGCGTCCGGCGTTGGTGGAGATGCCGGGCCAGGCGGAGGTCGTGCGGCGCGAGACATTCGCGCCCATTCTCTATGTGATGAAATTCCGCAGCCTCGACGAAGCGATCCGATTGAATAACGACGTCGCGCATGGTCTGGCGTCGTCGATCTTCACCGCGCGTCTTGACGAGGCCGAATATTTCATGGCCGCCGACGGCTCGGATTGCGGCATCGCCAATGTGAACATCGGTCCCTCCGGCGCCGAAATCGGCGGGGCGTTCGGCGGCGAGAAGGACACCGGCGGCGGCCGTGAAGCCGGCTCCGACTGCTGGAAATCCTACATGCGCCGCGCCACCAACACGATCAATTATTCGGGCGAATTGCCGCTGGCGCAGGGCGTTAAATTCGATTTGGAGGCATAGTCGGCGCGGGCTTGTCCTGCGAGTCTGGAGGTTCGCGCTCCAGGATAGCAACTCATGGACGCGAGCCTCCAGGCTCGCGCAGCGTCCGCCGCCGCCGCGCTCATGGTTTTGCGACGCGGACGACTTAAATGACGAGATGCAAACCTCGATCGGTCAGAGCCGTCATGAGCCAGTCTTCTGCTTCCGCCGACGCCCTTCGGGCGATGTTCGCCTTGGCTATTTCCGACATGTATCAGGCCGAAGCGCCGCAGTACCGCGCGATGAAGGCGCTTGTGGCCGAGACGAATCGGCAATGCTTGGCCGATGAGCCGCAACTAAAGCGGCGCCTTCTCGAAAGCGGCGAACTGGAGCGACTCGACGTCGAGCGCCATGGCGCCATTCGCATAGGGACCGCCGAAGAACTGTCGACGCTGCGCCGACTGTTCGCGATCATGGGAATGGCGCCGGTGTCCTATTACGATCTGTCGGTCGCCGGACTTCCCGTGCATTCGACCGCCTTCCGGCCGATCGGCGAAAGCGCGATGCGTGCGAGCCCGTTTCGGATATTTGCCTCGCTTCTGAGACCGGATTTTATCGCCGATGCGCAAGCACGGGAGATCGCAGCAAAAATCCTTGCCCATCGCGACATTTTCACGCCGCGCTGTCGCGAGCTGATCGATCTCCACGAAAAGCGCGGCCTCGACGATGAAGAGGCGGGTGAATTTGTGATTGAAGCGGCGAAGACATTCCGTTGGAACGGGCAGGCGATAGTCTCTTCAGCCGTCTATCGGCGGCTCTATGCGACGCATCCGCTGCTCGCCGACATTGTTTGCTTCAAGGGGCCGCATATCAACCATCTCACCCTGCACGCGCTCGATATCGACGTCGCGCACGCGGCGATGGCGGCGCATGGGATGAATCCGAAGGCGATCATCGAAGGGCCGCCGCGTCGCCGCTGCCCCATCCTGCTGCGCCAGACGAGTTTCAAGGCGAATGCCGATCCTGTCGACTTCGTCGAGGAAGACGGCCGGCGCCTAAGCGGCGCGCATGCCGCGCGCTTCGGCGAGATCGAGCAAAGGGGCGCGGCGCTGACCGCGAAGGGCCGCGCGCTTTACGACCGGCTTCTCGCCGAGGCCCAAGCTGAGGCTCCGCTCGCGACGGATGGCGCGAATGCGCTTGCCTACAATGCGGCGCTGGCCCGACGCTTTGCGGCGTTTCCCGACGATAGTGAGACGCTGCGACGCGAGAAGCTCGCCCACTTCCGCTATTCGCCCGATGCAAGAGCGCGGGCAGGGGAGTTGGCGTTCTCTGCTTCGGTGGACGACCTCCTGCGGATCGGCGCGCTGCGCGCCCAACCCATCCCTTACGAGGATTTTCTTCCCGTCAGCGCCGCCGGCATCTTTCGCTCGAATCTCGGCGACCAGCGCGCTGAAGCATTCATCGAGCGCGCCGACCGGCGCGCCTTCGAAGCGGCGCTCGGCGCGCCGGTCCTCGACGAACGCGCGCTCTATGAAGATGAGGAGCAGCGCTCCTTGTCGGCAAGCCTTAAGGCGCTCGGCCTCGACGCCGTCGTCGCGCTTCAACCTTGAACAGGCGCATTCGGCCGATTTTGGCGCGGAGAGGGACTGACCATGGATAGCGCGCGTTACCACAAGGCCAGCATCGGCAACCATCTGCTTCAGCCGGAAACGCTGATGCTGAGCTATGGCTATGACCCGGCGCTGTCGGAAGGGTCGGTCAAGCCGCCGGTGTTTCTCACCTCGACCTTCGTGTTTCGGACCGCGGAGGATGGGCGCGACTTCTTCGATTACATGGCCGGCCGCCGCGCGCCGCCGGAAGGCGAAGAGGGCGGCCTCGTCTATTCACGCTTCAACCACCCCAATCTCGAAATCGTCGAGGATCGTCTGGCGACCTATGAACATGCCGAATGCGGTCTGGTTTTTTCTTCCGGCATGGCGGCGATCGTCACGACGATTCTTTCCTTCGCGCGGCCGGGAGAAACGATACTGCGCAGCCGTCCGCTCTATGGCGGCACGGAGGTTCTCATCGACAAGACTCTGGCGCCGTTCGGCCTGACGGGCGTCGGCTTCACCGATGGGCTTAATGAGGAAAATATCCGCGCCGCCGCCGCCCGCGCGATGGATATCGGGCGCATTGCGATGATTTTCATCGAGACGCCGTCCAATCCGATGAACAGCCTCGTCGACATCGCGCTGGTGCGGCGCATCGGAGAGGACATTGCGGGCGAGCAGGGCGCGCGGCCGGTCATTTGCTGCGACAATACGCTGCTCGGGCCGGTTTTCCAGTCGCCGCTGCGGCATGGCGCCGATCTCTCGCTCTATTCGCTGACCAAATATGTCGGCGGACACAGCGATCTCATCGGCGGCGCCGTCGTCGGCGATTGCGCGCATCTCAAGACGATCCGATCGATGCGCAGCGCCATCGGCACGCAGCTCGATCCGCATTCCTGCTGGATGCTCGGCCGGTCGCTCGAAACCCTGTCCTTGCGCATGAGCCGGGCCGCCGAGAACGCGGCGATCGTCGCGAATTTTCTCGCCGGCCATCCCAAAGTGGCCTGCGTGCATTACCCCCCGCTGCTGCCGCGCGATCATCCGCAGCGCATGCTGATGGAGCGTCAGTCCACATCGGCCGGATCGACCTTCTCATTCGAAGTTGTCGGCGGTCAGGCGGAAGCCTTCGCTCTTCTCAATCGACTTCAGATTTTCAAGCTCGCCGTGAGTCTGGGCGGCTCCGAATCCTTGATCTGCCATCCCGCGACCACGGTGCATTCGGGCCTGACCGAGGAGGCGCGGCGGGAAATCGGCATCACGCCTTCGCTCATTCGCGCCTCGATCGGCATTGAGCATCCCGACGACCTCATTGCCGACCTCACGCTGGCTTTTGGTTGAAAAACCCGAGCTTACGGCGTCTCAAAGCGAGAGGGCGTCACAAGCTTGGCGTAATACCCTGTTAAATGCGGAGGCGTAGACATATGTAACCAATCAGTTGTTTGGGTCGGAAATCGAGCAGAGACTGGACAATGAGAGTAGCGAACGAAGTGCGAGACGATCGCACCGTTTTGAGCATCCAGGAAGATCGCATCGATGCGCACAACTCAGGCGAGCTCAAGAATCTGGTGCTGAAAACGCTCGAAGGCGGCGCAAAAAATGTCGTGATCGATCTCGCGCGAGTTCAATTCATCGACAGTTCGGGTCTAGGCGCTCTGCTCTCGGGCTACAAGAACGCCAATCTGCGTTCGAGCGGCTTTGCATTGGCGGGCCTGCAGCCGCGGGTCAGGTCGATGTTCGAGTTGACAAGGCTGCACAGAGTTTTCGACATTTATCCTAGCCTGCAACTGGCGCTGAGCGCCTGAATGGAAACGGGCGGTGAACGACATGTGCGAGACGGCGGTCAATCTGGACATCGTCGTTCCCAATGAAACGCGCTATTTGCGTTTTGTTGGCGCGGTCGCTGAGCAGCTCGCGAAGGAATTGGACATTCAAGAGGATAAGCGCGACACCCTCGCTTTCAATCTCAATCTGGCGCTGACCGAAGCCGTCGCCAACGCGATTCAATACAGCGCCGCGGCGCACGCGAAAGACACAGTTCGGATTTGTCTCTCCGTCAAGGACGCCTATCTTTCGGTGCGCGTCTTCGATCATGGCGGCGGCTTCGATCTTGCCGCCGTGCCGACGCCCGACTTTGACGAGCTTTGCGAACGCGGCCGCGGCATATTCTTCATCCGTTCGGTGATGGACTCGGTTCAATATCGCAAGACGGATTCGGGCAATGTGCTCGAAATGCGCAAGAAGATCGCATAGCCCTCCCGTGTTTGGCCTTCCAGAAATATCGGCGCCCGATACATCCCGCACCGCTGATTGGGATGCGAGGGTTCGTCGTTTCCTGCGTCGCGCTGGACGCCATGTCGGACGCGAACTGTCGGCCGACGCGCTTCACGGGCTGCCGAAGTCCTATCGCTATCTCGTGCCGGCGCCGCGCGCCGCGCGCGACCTTGCGCTGATCGAGGGCGGCGACGACAGCGGGCGTGAAATCGTTGAACTCCGCCCGCTGCGCGGCGCCGGCGACGCGCGTTACGAGATTCGCCTCATCGGCGCGAAGGAGCGTTCGCTCGACGAACTCCTGCCGATACTGCAGAATTTGGGATTGCGCGTCTCGGACCAAATCCGGTTCAGGCTCGATCTCAGCGTCGGGACGCGGTTCATACGAAGCTTTACCGTTGCGCCTTCGACGCCGAGCGCAATGGGCCTCGCCCACTGCCGCCAGCGACTGTTGCGGGCGCTCGAAGCGGCGCTGGCGGCGGAAGTCGAAAGCGACGCCTTGAACGGCCTTATCCTGGCGACCGAACTCGATTGGCGTCAGATCGATCTCTTTCGCGCTTACTGCAACTATTACCAGCAGCTCGGCGTGAAGCTCGGGCGCGCCCGCATCTATCAGGGGCTCTTGCGAAGTCCAGCGGCGGTCGACCTGCTCTATCGCTATTTCGAGGCGCGGTTCAAACCGGATCACGGGAGGCGCGACTCGTTCGAGACCGAACTTGAATTGCTCACGCCGATCCGGGCTCAACTCGTCGACGTTCTCGATAAAATCGCCGACAGCAGCGACGATCGCATTTTGCGCGACCTCTTCAATCTCATTGACGCCACGGTGCGTACGAATTTCTACTTTTCGGGCGAATGCGCGCGCGACTTCGTCGCTTTGAAGATCAGCAGTCTCGGCGTCTTCAATATGCCGTCGCCAAAACCAATGGCGGAAATATACGTTCACTCTCCGTCGATGGAAGGCGTCCATCTTCGCGGCGCCAAGGTGGCGCGCGGCGGCATACGCTGGTCGGACAGGCCGGAGGATTTTCGCAGCGAAATCCTCGCCCTGATGCAGACCCAGATGATCAAGAACGCTCTCATCGTGCCGCAGGGCGCCAAGGGCGGCTTTGTCCTGAAACTTTCCCACGACGACGCGACGCAGCGCCAGCGGCTGGGGAAAGCGGCCTATTCGCAATTCTTGCGCGGGCTTCTCGATCTCACCGACAATCTGATTGAGTCGAAAATCATTCGGCCGCCGGAGCTTGTCGCTTATGACGATCCGGATCCCTATCTCGTCGTCGCGGCCGACAAGGGCACGGCGACCTGGGCCGACGTCGCCAATGAGATTTCTCAATCCTACCGCTTCTGGCTTGGCGACGCCTTCGCCAGCGGCGGCGCGCATGGCTATCACCACAAGAAATTGGGCATCACCGCGCGCGGCGCGTGGGTCTGCGTCAGACGGCACTTCTATGAGCTTGGCCGCGATGTCGACGCCGAGACATTTACCGTCGTCGGCGTCGGCTCGATGGATGGCGACGTGTTCGGCAATGGCATGTTGCACACGCCAAATATCAGATTGCTCGCCGCCTTCGATGGCCGGTATATTTTCCTCGACCCCAATCCCGACCCGCTGGTTTCCTTCGCCGAGCGCCGCCGCCTGTTTGATCTGCCGCATTCGACGTGGCGCGACTATAATCCGGCGCTGCTCTCGAAGGGCGGCGGCGTCTATCGGCGCGACGCCAAGGATGTCGCGCTCAGCCCCGAAGTGCGCGCCTGGCTCGGCGCGCGACACAGCACGACCGACGGCGAGGCGCTGGTTCGCTGGCTGCTGACGGCGCCCGTCGAGCTGTTGTGGATGGGCGGCATTGGCGCCTATGTCAAAGCGAGCTCGGAGACGAATGAAGGCGTCGGCGACCGCGTCAACGACAGTGCACGGGTAGATGCGCTGCAGCTTCGCGCCAAGATCGTCGGAGAGGGCGCCAATCTGGCGTTCACCCAGAGGGCGCGCATCGAATATGCGCTGAAGGGCGGTCGGATCAACACCGACGCCGTCGACAATTCGGCGGGCGTCGATCTTTCCGATCACGAAGTCAATCTGAAGACCTTGCTGCGTATGCGGCCGGATCGGGCGGCGCCGGAAATTGGCGACGCCAATGCGCTCATTGCGTCGCTCACCGAGGACGTTTGCGCTTCGGTGTTGCGGGATAACGACCAGCAGAGTCTTTGCCTGTCCCTGGACCACGCGCGTTGTCTCGTCAATCTCGACCCATTCATGGATATCGCCGAGCAGCTCGAAAACGCCGGCTATATCAATGCGGCGGCTGAGGCGTTCCCGACTCGCAAGGATGTCGCCGCGCGCGAGACGAAGGCGTTGACGCGGCCGGAGCTTGCGTTGCTGATGGCCAATGCGAAACTCGCTTTGAAGCAGCGGCTGCTTGAGGATGAATCCTTCCTGCAAGGATCCTGGGCCGATGATTTTCTGGCGAATTATTTTCCCGAATATGTCCGATCTCATTTTCCGGAGCGGATCAAGAGCCATTCGCTCGCACGGGAAATCGCCGTCACGGCGATTTGCAACGCCGTAATCGATCAGGCGGGCGTCCGTTTTCTGCTGTTCGGCGAGGGACTGACGCCAGCGTTGCTCAGCTACGCCGTGAAGCTCTATCTCTCCTTCGATCGCATTTTTGAAGGCGACAGATGGCGCGCGGCGTTTCAGTCGCAGGGCGGGTTGGACGCCGCGCATGAATATGTCCTGCTGCTTCAGCTTGAAGACGCTCTCGCCGACATGTGCCAATGGGCGATGCGGCGCGGCTATCGACTAAGCCCGGACGATGAAGAGATCGAACGTTGGCGTCTCGATCTTCGCGACTACCGGGCGCGCGTCGGCGCCGCCGAACCGGCGGAGGGGCTGGGAGAACCTTACTTCGATCGCCTGGGCGATTTTCCTTTCCTCGTCGCCCTCAGCCGGGAGTCGGGAGAAGACATGCGCGCGGCCGGCGCCTGTTTCGATCAGGCGGCCAAGCTTTTCGGACTGAAAAAGCTTTCCGCCTTTCTGGAGGAGGTGAAGCCGAGAGACCGATGGGAGCAGCAGTTGCAGGCCGCGCTCGACGCGAGGATGAGGGATGCGGCGGCGCGCATCGCCTCCATGCAGTTCCTGACCGGAATCGTCGACCCCCGCGCCTTGTTCCGTAACGTCGGCCTGGAATTCCGGCTCGCCGGCCTTGAGCGGCTGGCCTTCAAACTGGAATCCTCGATGTTCACGACGCTCACGCCGATTGCGGCGTTTGTCGCCGAACTGAACGCGCTCGTCGACGCCTGCGACGCGGCCTATCGCAAACAGGCCAGCGACTGCAGGGAGGGAGAGCGACGGCGCCTCGGCGTTTCGGCGCAATCGGGAGTTTCTTAGCGCGATGGAAACGCTGGCCGCCGATCGCGCCATTCTCGACGCCTTCGATGAGGCGCTGTGCATCGTCGAGTCCTCAGGCGGCTTGCGAGCGATGAACCGCGCCGCCGAACGGCTGACCGGCTATTCCGAGAGCGAGCTTCGCGGCCGGTCTTTCTTCTCGCAGCTTGTCGCGCGCAACGCCGGCGACGCCGAACCCGCGTGGCCGACGCAGGCTCGCGAACGGCTGTCCTTGCGCATTCGACGCAAGGACAATGCGCTGATCGACGTTCGCTGCGAGATTGATCCGCTTGCCGGCGGCGGCGGCTCGCTGCTCAAACTACGTCCGGTCGACGAAGGGCTGAGCGAGACGGACGCGCTCGAAGACATCAAGGAAAAGCTCGAAACAATCTTCGGCGGCATGGTTGGCGGTCTCGTGGTGATTAACGAGGTCGGCGATATTTTGCTTTTCAGCAAGGGCGCGGAGAGGCTCTTTGGCTACCGCGCCGATGAAACGCTCGGAAGAAACGTCAAAATGTTAATGCCTTCGCCCTATCGCGAGACGCATGACAGCTATCTCGCCGCCTATAGGGAAACCGGCGTCAAGAAAATCATCGGCGTCGGCCGCGAGGTCGCGGGACGGCGAAAGAACGGCGCCACCTTTCCGATGTATCTCTCGATCGGCGAAATCCGGCTCAAGGGCAAGCGCTATTTCGTCGGCGTCACGCATGATCTTACCAGACTTAAACGCGCCGAGGATCGGCTGGTGACGCTCTCCGCCGCCGTCGAGCAAAGTCCGATCGCGGTGATGATCGCCAATAAGCTTGGCGAAATTGAGTATGTGAACAGCCGCTTCGCCGCCCTGACTGGCTATCAGCCGCATGAGCTCATCGGCCAGAATCCGCGCATGCTTCAATCGAAACGCACGGACAGCGATCAATATCGGCGACTGTGGGAAAGTATTTCCGCCGGCGTCGAATGGCGCGGGCAGATTCAGGACAGGCGCAAGGACGGCGAGCTCTACTGGGCGTCGGAAATCATCACGCCGCTGCGCGACGCCGCCGGCGCCATCACCCATTTTCTCGCCATCCAGCAGGACATCACCGAACAGAAGCGCGACAAGGAGGCGCTGCTCGAGAGCGAGCAGCGCTTCCGGCAGATCGCCGACATGGCCGGCGAGTGGCTGTGGGAGCAGGATAAAGACGGCCGCTATACCTTTAGTAGCAGCGCGGTCGAGGACGTGTTGGGGATGACGCCCGAAGAGGTGGTCGGCAGAACCTATCTTGACCTCTTCGCCAAGGAGCCTGCGAGCGGCGCCGTCGCGACGAGCGCGCGCAGTCCGATCGCGTCGCGTCGGCCGTTCCACCGCGTCGTCAACCATTATCGCCACAAAAACGGCGGCGACGTCTACACCGAGTCGACTGGGGCGCCGGTTTTCGACGAGGGCGGCCGGCTCATCAAATGGCGCGGCGTCGACCACGACATGACAGCGCGCAAAAAGTTCGAGGACGCGCTGCGCGTGCGCAATCGCGCGATCGAAGCCGTCCCGATCGGCATCGCGGTGTGGGACGCGCAGGCGCCCGGCGTGCCTAATGTCTATGTCAATCCGGCGCTCTCCCGGATCACCGGCTTCGCCCGCGAGGAGTTGCTCGGCCACAGCATGCATCTGTTGCGCGGGCCGGAAACCGATCCCGCGGCGCTCGATGAAATCCGCAACGCCATCGCGCATCGCAAGAGCTGTCAGGTGACGGTAAAATTCTACCGCAAGGACGGCGCGCCGTTCTGGGACGAATTGTTCATCTCGCCGGTCGCCAATGAGGCGGGGCGCATCACCCATTTTGTCAGCGTCCACGCCGACATTTCCGACCGGCGCCGGGTCGAGGAAAGCCGCCACGAGCTCGAAATCGCCAGACACATTCAGCTGTCGCTGCTGCCGAACGCGCCGCTGCGCACGCCGCATATGGAAATCGCCGGAGTCTGCGTGCCGGCGACTCATGTCGGCGGCGATTATTTCGACTATTTCGAAAATGCCGGCGTCATCGACATCGCCATCGCCGATGTTTCCGGCCATAGCGTCGGCGCGGCGTTGATCATGACCGAAGTGCGCAGCACGCTGCGCGCCGAGACTCGGCGGTCGACCAACGCCTCCTGCGGGCCGGCGGAGCTGTTGCGCGACCTCAATGAGCTGCTGCATGACGATCTCTTCGCCGCGGACCTCTTCATCACCATGTTCTATTGCCGCTTCCTGCCGCAGACACGGGTGCTGCAATACGCCAACGCCGGCCAGAATCCGCCGCTGCTGCTGCGCGCCGACGGCCCGGCCTGCGCGCAGCTCGACGCCGACGGGCTGGTGCTCGGGGTGATGCGCGGCGTCGATTTCAAGCAGGGAAGCATCGAACTCGCGCCGGGCGACAGGCTGCTGTTCTACACCGATGGAATCACCGAGACGCAAAATCGCCAGGGCGAGTTTTTCGGGGTCGAACGTCTGTCCGCCTCGTTCATGCGGCATCGCGGTCATTCGCCGGGCGATCTGATCAAGGCGACGCTCGCCGATGTGCGCGCCTTCCGCGGCGAGGCGCGGGCGTCGGACGACATCGCCATGGTGGCGGCGCAAGTGCGCTGAAGCGTTTGCTCGGACTATGTCATTCCCGGCAGGCCGCAGGCCTGACCGGGAATCCAGAGCAAATTCACGAATGATCGTTTTTTTGGTTCCCGATTGCGCGCTAGTGCGCGTGTCAGGAACGCTCTCAGCCTGCGATGTGGCAAGCGTCATCGCCGAAGTCAGCCGCTTCTTCGAGATACAGTTGAGCATTCCGACTGCGCACGGAACTTTGGGTGATCGGATCGGACTCGGGTGAGGAAAAATACGCTAATACCAACGGTCATGAGGGCTGACCGACGTGCGCCCAGTCGCGCATGCCAATCGAGGTGATTGTCTGGGGTTGAGCGATGAGCCTTCGCCAAGCGTCGCCGGCGGCTTCGATGATGGCGTCGTAATTCTCGAAGACGCGGTTCGAGAGCCGGTTTTGGCGAAGATATTGCCAGACGTTCTCGACCGGGTTCAGCTCCGGGGCGCGCGACGGCAAGAGGATCGGGGTTATGTTCTTGGGCATGGCGAGCTTGCGCGTCGTGCGCCATCCGGCGCGGTCGAGCAGCAGGACGGCATGCGCGCCTTGTTCGACATGGCGCGAGATTTCGTCGAGATGGAGTTGCATCATTTCGGTGTCGGCATAAGGGAGCGCCAGGGCGGCGCCCTTTCCCTTGGCCGGGCAGATCGCGCCGAAGAGATAGGCGTTCTCGTAGCGCTGATCGGCGGGCTGGCGCGGACGCGTTCCGCGCTTGGCCCACTGGCGCACGAGACCGTTCTTCTGGCCGATGTGGGCTTCGTCCTGAAACCAGATTTCGACCGGCGTTTGCGGCGAAAGGTCGGAAACATGCGCCTTCAATGACTGCCGTTCGTCGCGACGCAAATTCTAACGCCGCTAACTCCTCGGCTTCGATGGCGCGGCGCGTTTCGATCGGCGTTGGCGTTCCGCGTAAATTTTCGCCTCGGCGAAATGATTTTCGTGACCCCTCATTTTCATGAAGTGCGCGCAATCCGACAGACAGTTCAGCAGTCGCGGCGACGCCTCGGGAAGTCTGGCGATCAGCTCGATCAATCTTGCGATAATTTTCTGATTGGCGATGTCCTCGTCGGGCGAAACTTTTCCGCACGCGAGTATATGCGCCGCGACGTGCAGGGCGCTCTCTTCCGATATCAGAATATGTCGCTCCGACGCCTTGGCCATTTTTGATCCTGCTGTCCGCCCAGGAGAGAGTCGACGGCGGAAATCTCCATACGACGTCCGAGGCGTTGTACGTTTGATCGCTTCGTGCGAGCCGGAGGCTCGCGGTCCAGATCGTCCGGGACCGCTTTTGTTTTCATGGGCGCTCAAGGTCGTCATTGCGGGGCGCGCAGCGACGAAGCAATCGAGAATCGCGGTCGGATTCTGGATTGCTTCGCCTCCAGCTAGCAATGACGGCGCCCAAAGCTTTTCCCGATCGCGCGGCTTGCGCGCGTCGGGCATGACATCCACGCCGCTCAAACGGATGTCATATGACTCATCATTGTGACGCGAAGCGCGTCGCCCGCGCTGCGCCGACGGCCCCTCACCCCAACCCTCTCCCCGTAAACGAGGAGAGGGAGTCGCGCGCTGCGCGCACGTCGGGAATGACCCTACGGGCTAGGGATCGACGGTCAGCGTCTTCCCGGCCTTATTCGCTGCGATCCATTTGTTGAGTTCGGCGACATGCGTGCGCTCTTCGGCGACGAACTCCTTGGCCATCGTTTTGATCTCGGGATCGGACGTTGAGTCGAGAACGCGCTGGTAATAGTCGAGCCCCGCCATTTCAGCGTCGAGCGCGATCTCAAGCGCCTGCTCTCGTCCAATGAAGGGATCGGCTGCCCAGATGGCCGCTGTCTCCGGGCTCTCCAATTCCGGCCAAACGAACTCTTCCAGCTTCATCTTGGGTATGTTGTGGAAGCCGCCGCGGGCGCGCGCTTCCGAAAGATGAAGTCTGGAATAATCCGCCAATCGACGAAACAATTTGCACACTTCGTGGTTGCCGCCGGCCTCCATGGCGTCGGCCAGCAGCCCATAGCGGTTCGCCGCTTCGAGTTCGAGATTGATTGCGTAAGCCAGAAATTCCTCGACCGATTCCATCCCATCCCCCGCTTGCTGATCCAGCGCGTTTGGCCCGAGGCGGGCGCGAAAGACTCGCGTTCCGCCTCACGCCAATGTTTTCAGGCGCTCTCGATCAAGCGTTGGCGCTCGGCGGGTTCTTCGCGGTCCATTCCTCGCGCGTGATCCAGGCTTCGAGAATTTTGACGTGCTCGGCCTCCTCCTTCACGAACTCCTTGGCCATCGCCTCGATCTCCGGCGATTTGGTTTTGGCGACGACGGCCCGATAAAACTCATAGCCTCGGCGTTCGCCCTGCAGCGCGGCCTTCAATCCGTCGAGCCGCGACAGCGATGGATCAGCGGCCCAGATTTCGGTGCGTTCCGGCGTGGCGTGATTGGGCCACACATAATCGGGCGGAATGACCTTCGTCACGTCGAGCGAACCGGCGCGCTTCTTGGCTTCGGCGAGGTGCAGGCGCGAAAAGCTTGCGAGCTGCCGAAACAGTCTCACCACTTCCTGATTGCCGCACGCCTCCATCATGGCGGCGAGTTCGTCGAAATGTATCGCCGCGTCCTCTTCGACCTTCACCGCATATCCCAGAAATTCATCCACCGTCGCGATTTCGACGCCGCCGGTGAATCGTTTCGCGGCGTGGGTGATATGGGGTCCTTGCGCCGGCAAAGTTTGATCGCCCTCGAATTTGACGAGTATGTCTTCGTTGCGCACGAAACATTGGCAGGCCAGACGATAGCGCGGCGGCATGTCGTTGACTTCGGCGGCTTCGATCTCGGCTTTGCTGATCTTGCCGAGCTGGCGAAGCATCTCCTTTTCCTTCTCGGTCAGCGCAATTCCGTATTTCGGATTCTGACTGAGGTGCGTGACCTCGACGAGGCAGGAGCCGCATTCGCCATCCTGGCAATCGAAGGGAATTGGGATTTTGTGGGCCTTGGCGACCGCCAAGATCGTGCCCCGGTCGCCGGCGATCGCATAAACGGTGACGTCCCGCGCAAGGACGGGCGATGAAAATGTCACATTGGCCACAATATTCGCTCCTTTTGTCTGATTGTCTGATCTCAGACATTGTCCGGCATCCGATGGGGGATCCGGGTCAAACGTAAGCTCTCTGGTGTGTTTCGGAGCGGTAGCCTGGCCCGTTATCTTGCCCGAGGCTGCGGGAAGCAGAAGTCTCGCCATGTAATATGCGTCGATGTAGGGCTTATTGTCGCATGATGCTGTATGGCTGATGCGAATGCGGCGATATGAATTTGATTCTTCTGGATTCGCCACGCTCTTTCATTGCAAAGCCAACCGATAACGGCCAATTGTTCGGTATCGGTTTTAGAATTGTTCAAATATAACCCCGCTCGGCGCGCTTCTGCGGCCAAGGATAGGCGGGACACTGAGCAGTTATCTTGACCGAGACATTGGCCGAACATCTCCAGGGCTCGTACGCCATGATCGCTTCCTCGCGTCGAGACGGTCGCCGCGAATTAAAGGTTTTGCTGGCCGCACGACGCGCCAACCCATGCAGGAAGCCCGAGCGCAATCGCGGCTGATGAGTCTTTCGATTTCCGATCGCGGGCAGGGCGCGCAAGACTCGCAAGCGAGGCGGCCATTCGACGGCGAAGGCCTCGCGACGCCCCTTGACTCGCGGACAAAGCAGCCAATTTCACCTTTGTGCCCGTTGCTGACGGGGAGTGAGAACCATGGCTGTTTTTCGCATTCGTGAAGTCAAATTCATTGAGACCGAAGGCGGTCACGTGAAGCTGAAGGCGCTGCGCGAATATGAGCGCGAAGCGTTCGACGCGGCGAGCGTCATCGCCGAGGTCAGCCATTTCTTCGAATTGGAGCTTTCCAGCCCAAAGGCGCTCGATGTCGTCGATTTCGACGAGGTGATCATTCTCGACGAGAAGGGCGGGATCGTCGCGCGTTTCGGCGTCGCCGATTTCTGGGTGCAGGAATGGAACGCCGTCGCCGCCAAGGGCGACGCCCTGGCCGCGAAGAGCAACGCCGCGCCGATCGCGCCCTCGGCTTGAGGCGACGCTATGAAATAGTTGAATCGGTCGCCGGCGCTTTGGCGAGCCTGGAGGCTCGCATGGGCGCCAACAAGCCGGCGTTGGCGCGTTTATTCGCGGCGCCGACTAGAGCGCGCCGCGAAACGCCGCTTCGACGGCGGCGATGTCGATTTTCACCATGCCCAGCATCGCCTGAAAGGCGCGCTCGGCGGCGGCGCGATCTTCATCCATGAACATGCGCGGCAAGGCTTCCGGCACGATCTGCCAGCAGATTCCGTAACGATCCTTGAGCCAGCTGCATTGGATCGCGGAGCCGCCGCCTTCGAGCAGCTTTTCCCAAATCTCGTCGGTCTCGCGCTGATCCCTGGTCGTCACCGAGATCGAAAAGGCCTCATTGTGGATCGTGTCGCGGCCCATGTTCAGCGCCTGATAGGGCGTCCCGGCGAGGGTGAAGGACGCCAATACCGCCGGCCCGTTCGGCGCGCGGCGGAAGGCGCCTTCGAACACTGAATCGGGAATGACCGAGACATAGAAGCGCGCCGCTTCCTCGGCCTGATCCTTGAAGGCGAGACAGGTTCTGACTTTCGGTTGCATGACTGCTCCTGTTTGGTTCGCCGCCGTCATTCCCGAGGCGCGCGCGATCGGAATCCAGAAATTCGTCCGGTGTGTGTCGCGACTATGGATACCCGATCGGGCCGGCGGCCTGTCGGGAATGATGCTTCTCCGCGACTTATGCGTTTCGAACGAAAGACTCGACAACGCCGACAAATGTTGATATCAACATAATGCGGCGTTGTCAAAAAAGCCATGTCGAAGAAACTGCCGATCGAGGTCGTTCATGAGGTTCGCGACGCCTGTCTCTGCCTTGCGACGCAACGCGCGGCGCGGCGTCTCGCGCGGCGCTTCGATCGCGCCTTCGCGGCGCTCGGACTCACCAATGGGCAGTTCTCGCTGATGATGGCGCTGAACGGCCCGCAGGCGCCGACTCTTGGACGTCTCGCCGAGGCGCTCGCGATGGATCGCACGACGCTGACCGCCGCGCTGAAATCGCTGGAGCGGCGCGGACTGGTCGAATCGCGTCTCGACGACAAGGACCGCCGCGCGCGCAGACTGTTTTTGACCGATGCGGGTCTTGAGAGGCTTGCGGCGGCGCTGCCGATCTGGCGGCGCGAACATGCCGCGCTCGACTCTGAATTGTCGCAAAGCGAAGGGCAAAAGCTTCGCAAAGCGCTGCGAAAATTAGGGGCTGAAACGCACACTGCAGGAAAGGACTCCCAGCATGACCGCCAATGTTGAGAAAAATACCCCGTGCTTGCGATCGATCACGCCGCATCTCGTTTGCGCCGGGGCGTCCGACGCGATCGAATTTTATCAGAATGCCTTCGGCGCCGAAGAGACCTTCCGACTGCCGGGCGCGGACGGAAAGCTGATGCATGCGTCGGTGAAGATCGGCGATTCGATGGTGATGCTCGTCGACGAAATGCCGGAGTGGGGCGCGCTCGGGCCGAAGGCGCTTAAGGGAACGCCGGTGACGATTCATCTCATGGTCGACGATGTCGACGCCGTCTTCGCGCAGGCCGTCGCCGCCGGCGCGACCGTCAAAATGCCGGTCGCCGACATGTTCTGGGGCGACCGCTACGGGCAGGTAATCGATCCCTTCGGCCATGTCTGGTCGATCGCGACCCATGTGCGCGATCTGACGCCGGAAGAGATCGCGGCGGCGGGCCGCGAGGCGATGGCGAAAGGGTGCGCCGAGGCGACGGCGTAACGAAGGGCGCCAAGCGGATCGGCGCCCTCGCGCCGATCCCTGCCGCCGCCCATTCCGCTTCTGGCCCTTTCGCCCGGTCTGGTGTAGGCATCCGCCTGCATGAGCACTGACGAAGGCAAGAAACGCGGGATGTTTTCCCGCCTGTTCGGCGGCGGCCAAAATGAGTCCGCGCCCGAAACAGAGGTCGAGGCGGCCCCGGAGGAAGAGAAGCGCTCCTGGTGGTCGCGGCTTTCCGGCGGGTTGTCGCGCACCTCTCAGGCGATCACCCAGGGCGTCACCGACGTCTTCACCAAGCGCAAGCTCGACGCGCTGACGCTCGAAGAGCTCGAAGACGTGCTGCTGCGGGCCGATCTCGGCGTCGGCGCGGCGACTCGGATCACCGAGGCGGTCGGCAAGGCCCGTTACGAGCGCGACATCGACGCCGAGGAAGTGCGCGAAATCCTCGCCAGCGAAGTCGAGCGCGTCCTCGCGCCGGTCGCCGCGCCGTTGATCGTCGACGACAGCAAGAAGCCTTTCGTCATCCTGGTCGTCGGCGTCAACGGCTCGGGCAAGACCACGACGATCGCCAAGCTCGCCGCCAAATGGCGCGGCGAGGGCAAGTCGGTGCTGCTTGCGGCGGGCGACACCTTCCGCGCCGCGGCGGTCGAACAGCTGAAAGTCTGGGGCGAAAGGCTCGGCGCCGAAGTCGTGTCGGGCGCGGAAGGCGCCGACGCCGCCGGCCTCGCCTTTGACGCGATCCGGCGCGCCAAGGAGCAGGGCGCCGACATTCTGCTCATGGACACGGCGGGACGGCTGCAAAACCGCGCCGAACTGATGGCTGAGCTTGAAAAAATCGTGCGCGTGATGAAAAAAGCCGAGGCCGAAGCGCCGCATGCGGCGTTGCTGGTTCTCGACGCCACCGTCGGACAAAACGCGCTGCAGCAGGTCGATGTCTTCGAGCGCGTCGCCGGCGTCACCGGCCTCGTGATGACCAAGCTCGACGGCACCGCGCGCGGCGGCATTCTGGTCGCCATCGCCGAGACTTACGGATTGCCGATCCATTTCATCGGGGTCGGCGAAGGCGCCGATGACCTTGAGCCCTTCGCGGCGCGCGACTTCGCGCGGGCGATCGCGGGGCTTGAAGAATCGGAAGATGCGGAAAGCTAAAGACAGATGACGCAGGAAACGGCCGTAGCGGTAAAGAAAAAACTCAATCCCTGGCTGAAGCTCGCGCTGGAATTAGGACCGCTGCTGCTGTTCTTCGTCGCCAACGCCAAATATGGAATTTTCGCCGCGACCGGCGTGCTGATGGCTGGCGTCGTCTTGACGCTGGCCGTCTCCTGGGCGATCACGCGGCATCTGCCAGCAATGCCGGTCGTCACCGCCGCGTTGGTGCTGGTCTTCGGTTCGCTGACCTATTTTCTGCACGACGAGACCTTCATCAAGCTGAAGGTGACGATCCTTTATACGCTGTTCGGCGCTGGCCTCATCGGCGCGCTTTATTTCGGCAAGCTGCTGCTGCCGATCGTCTTCGACATGGCGATCCATATCGACGACGCCGGCTGGCGCAAGCTCACCATCCGCTGGGGCCTGTTCTTCTTCGCCCTCGCGGGATTGAATGAAGTGCTGCGGCGCGTGTTGACGACCGACGACTGGGTGAATTTCAAGGTCTTCGGCATATTGCCGCTGACGGTCATCTTCGCCCTCACTCAGGCGCCGCTGATCATGCGCCATGAAATCCGCCCCGAGGACGAGGATTCAGAAGCGCATTTTTGACGTTCAGTCGGCGCAGTGATTTCCAAGCGCGCCTGGAAGTGAGCGCGCCTGGAGGCTCGCGGTCCAGGATGCGCCGCTCTTGGAACGCGAGCCTCCTGGCTCGCCAAGGCTTTCCTTGCAACGCGAGCCTCCGGGCTCGCCATGCGGGCGCCGACATCAAGGCCGCTTTCGCATGAGCGGTCGAATCGCCGAAGCGGCTTTCGATCTCGACAGCATTCATTCCTTTCGCCTACGCCTGCCCGACGGCGCCGATATTCATTAAGAACTTCAGTCACTTGATTGCAGTCGACCGACCTGCGGGTTGCAATCGCCGCGCGTTCGGGCGAAGAGAGGTCCAGGCTTTTCGGGGGTCGAGTCAAATCCTTGCCCAGTCTCATCCGCTTTCTGATCGTCGTCGCCGCCGTCGCCGCCATCGTCTATGGCGCCATGGTCGCGCTCGTCTCCTATGTGACGCCGCAGCCGCGCGAGATGACCTATACGATTCCGGCGCAGCGGCTGAACAAATGACATCGGCCGCTCGACGCCTGCGCTAGGCGACGGGGAGTTGAGCTAATGACTCCAAAGGCGGCGCGACAGCTCGACGCCTTTCTCGATATGCTGGCCGCCGAACGCGGCGCGGCGCGCAATACGCAGGATGCCTATCGGCGCGACCTTTCCGACTACATCGCGCATCTTTGCGCGAGCGGCGGCGATCCGGGCGCGGCGACGACGGAAGAGATTCGCGCCTATGTCGCCGCATTGGCGCCGCGCGGCATGTCGGCGGCGACGGTGGCGCGGCGGATTTCGGCGATTCGCCAATTCCACAAATTTCTCTATGTCGATCGATATCGCGGCGACGATCCCGCAGCGGCGCTCGAGGGACCGCGCCTGCGGCGCAGCGCGCCGGGTGTCTTCTCCACCGCTGAAATCGATCGGCTGCTCGCCGTCGCCGGCGAAGGGCTCGACGACGACGGCAGGCCGGTTCGCGAGCGTCTGCAGTCCGCGCGCCTTTATGCGCTGCTCGAAACGCTCTACGCCACCGGCCTGCGCGTCTCGGAACTGGTCTCGCTGCCGAAAAGCGCCGCTTATGCGCGCGATCCTTTCATCGCGGTTCGCGGCAAGGGTGGGCGCGAACGCCTGGCGCCGCTGACCGATCGCGCCCGCCGCGCGCTGCTCGCCTATCGCAAGCTGCTCGAAACATGCGCGCCCGAGCGCGCCGCTTCCGGCTTTCTCTTTCCCGCCGACAGCGACAGCGGCCATCTCACGCGGCAGGCCTTCGCCCGCGATCTCAAAACGCTGGCAAGCGCCGCCGGCCTGCCGGCGTCCGCGATGCATCCGCATGCGCTGCGTCACGCCTTTGCAAGCCATCTGCTGCAGAATGGCGCGGACCTGCGCGTCGTGCAGGAATTGCTCGGCCACGCCGACATTTCGACGACGCAGATTTATACGCATGTGCTCGACGAGCGCATGCGCGCCATGGTGCGCGATCTGCATCCGCTGTCGGAAGAAACCGAAAAGCCGCGCTGAGCCGGCGCGGGCATTTTTCCGTTGAATATTGCGACGCGTAACGTAAGCTTTCGCGCGCATGTTCCGCGACCGAGGAGCTGGGCGATGGCGAAGAACGCGATGGACTTTCGACCCGAAGAAGAGAATGTCGCCTATATCGGCGCCGGCGTGACGCTCAAGGGCGAAATCTCGGCTTCCGACCTTATCGTCGTCGACGGCGCGATCGAGGGCGACGTTTCGGCGCGCGTCTTGAAAGTCGGGCAGGGCGGCGTTATTCGCGGCAATGTCAGCGCCACTGAGGCCGACGTGAGCGGCTGGATTTCCGATTCGGTCGAGATCAAGCAATTGCTGGTCGTTCGCGCTAGCGGACGCGTCGAGGGCAAAATCGCCTATGGCGAGATCGAGCTGGAGAAGGGCGCCGTTATCGCCGGCGAACTGACCGCGCTCGAGGATTATCGCGCCGCGAAGCCCTCGCCGGCGGCTAAAGCGGGCGCCGAACGCGTCGAGGTCGCCGCTCCGCCGCCCAAGTCAGCGAACTTGCCCTCATCTTCGTCGATCGAGCGCATCAATGAGGCGGTGCGCAGCGCCGCAGCCGCCAGGACCGCCAAGGGCCCGCTTTATCTCGCCGCCGAAAGCGACGGCAAGCGCGCCGCGCCGCGCGCGCTCGTTAGCCGCAAGACGTCGGCGGGCGGCTGACAGGCCTTCGCGGCGCGCTTGTGCGGCGGGAGACAGCAGTTTATAGAACGCTCCTTCCCGCTCCCTTCGTCTAGCGGTCTAGGACGTCGCCCTCTCACGGCGAAAACAGGGGTTCGAGTCCCCTAGGGAGCGCCA